>Ga0129312_1000300_pt1 | contig 46729 bp, 74 predicted proteins | sample O827metagenome_FD_94434 | JGI IMG/M metagenome (GOLD analysis project Ga0129312, IMG submission 94434) | Orangutan group fecal microbial communities from Wisconsin, USA - O827 metagenome | ecosystem: Host-associated > Mammals > Digestive system > Large intestine > Fecal | place: USA: Wisconsin... | reverse complement strand
ACATGGCTCGTCAATAGAATTGGCTTCATCATAGGTATTTTACAGCCATAAGATTTCATTTATATTAGTTGAAAACTGCCTTAAATAAGGGATTGAAGCAACTAAGCTACATCTATTGTAATTAAATTGCTTTGGTGTACATTTTGTCAGCGGACACAAAACGGCCACAATGTACCCATTGTTCAAGCTATTCAAAGCGAACATTACTTAATAAGCTATTAATAATAAATTCGACGTTCCCTTGCTTTTTCCTGCCACGTCTTTTTTTACATCTTTTCCTTGACTAAAACTACAACTACACTGCCAGCAATAATCTGCCAGAGCAGCCGCTGCTTTTTAACGCGCTTCTCCTCGCGCACGGATGCCTGCAAGGATCTGTTGGCACTCTCCAATAAGCTGCTCTGAGCTTGCAGTTCTATCTGCAGCTTTATTGATTCCGTCTTGAGCTTGCTCAATTCCGTCTTCGACTCGCTCAGCGCTGCTTGTGATTCTGCCAGCGCCTGCCTGGTGCTCTTTGTTTGCTGCAGCAGCAGACTCAACCTGCTGTCGAGTGCTGACATTTCCGCCTCCGTCATCGTGTAGGTTGTGTAGGTTGTAGCCGATGATGCCTCCGATGCAGAGGCAGGCAACAGCAAGCACAATGTAGCTGCAGTAATTGCGCAATATTTTTTCCACATTTTAGCCCTCCCACAGATAATAGCCCGGAACGGAGCCGCCAGCACGCATGTCAACATGGACAAAGCCCTGCGATACATAAGTACCCACACCGTCAAAAATCTGCTTGCAGATGCGGGCCAGCTCGCGTGTAGATACACCGTCGACGTAGATATCAGCGGCGGTACCTGCGACATGCTGAGAGTTAGACACACCGCCTACATTGGCATTGTGTACCGGGCAACGATAGCCGCTGGTGATGTTTATGGGACGACCTAAGCGTGCACGCAAGCGTTCCAGACCGTTCAGCAATGCAGAGCTAATGCCATATGCCGGCAGCCTTCCGCAATGCTTGCAAGCAAATTCGGCCTCAGAAAAATGAGCAGATAACATAGCCATAACAATCAACCTCTTCTCTTTTTGATTACATTAACAAGACCTTGCACTGCCTCAATACCGGCGTCGTTGAGGTTCTCGCAGATGCTCAGCAGCTCCGTGATTACAAGATAACCTGCCACCAGCGGGACAGCCCACACCGGCTGATACAGCGTGATCATCGCCAAATCTACCAATACAGCAGCAAGCACGCAGAGAATGTAAACAACAAGCTTTCCAACAAAACGATGCTTCATGACTTCGCTGGAAATCAACCCTTCGGCGTGCGCCGCCTCAATACCGCCAATAATCTGCATCACAGACGGAGTTTGTCCCATGCCCTGCAGGCGCTTGTAGCTCAAAGACATCCAGCGGGTGAAGCAATCCAGAAACACCAATGCGCTGAAAACCATGAACAGTACCGCATGCTTGTGCAGCAGAACCGCCAAAATGGCACCAATCACCGATTTATAAGTAAAACCATGAGTCAAAGTGTGCGCCGCGTTATAAACGGCATATCGCAAAGCCAAAAAATCCATTTCTCAACCTCCTAATTATTCCATACAAATAGCTCTTACTTCTTCTGCCGTGCCGGCAGCTTCGACCTTCGCCTTAGCGGCTCTGTACGCCGTGTGCAAAGCATTACTACGCACAGCAACAGCGGCAATAACCATGCGCAGGTCGTTAGCAGTAACCTTAACATTAGTATCATCTGCCGTAGTCCACTCTATTGTAGCTCCTTCGCCTTGCAACTCCAGCGCAATAATTGCAGCACTGATTCTGTCACGTGCTTTACTGTCATAGTCATAACTATGACCATTATAGGCAATGGGTTCTACTTCGAGATTATCGCGTTGGATTTTAAGCGTTAAAATTTTATGTTCTTTGACGCTATCCAAACTTTCATCTTCGTTCGTTACGTCTACTTCTAATTCTTTGAGGGCTTCGTCAGTAATAGACAGCGGAATGAAAATTCCCTCTTTGCCTAACGCTTCGGAAAGCTCGTATAAATTAGAGTAGGTCTGCTTTTTGTATGTATAAGTTGTTTTCATCCTCAGTCCTCCTTAGTTAAATACAATTTCAACTTTAAATTTCTTTCCCACGTTAGCAGCGGTAAACATGCTAGAGATACTGGACGGCACACGTTGCAGGAAGGTGTAAAATCCTACTAAGCTACCTTGATATGACATCTTACCAACTGCAAGGGGCACAGTAATGCCTGTTTCTATAGGAGTGATGTTAAGGCTAATGTTACGGCTGCCACTTGTTATACCTTCTTCCTTAAAGGCTATGTCAAGCCATCCACCATAATAACTCAGTATAACAAGAGTAACGGCTCTGCCGTCATGTGTAACATTACCTGTGACGTCACCATAATTGCCATTATTGCGACTGTATCCATACTGGTTGCTCTTCCCTCCCATAGTCATAATAAATACGCCGTCACCTTCAATGATACTACCATTAGTTTTCATCAAAATTCGATTAATACTCATGTTATACACCTCACGAAAGTTTAGATGCCTGTGCGATACTTGTCACGTCACCGCTGGTATTTTTAGTCAGCAGTACGTTTAGCAGCAGGCCACTGCTGGTTATCGCCAAATCAGCAGCAGTGCCTACATATTTAAGAGTACCTGCATTATTAATGCTTAGCGTGTATGCTCCATTTGAAGTAATATAGGCAGTAAATAATGTAGCGTCACCATTGCTTAGCAGACCTGCTAATACTGACATATCTAGCGTAAAATTACCTTGCACATTATATACTACCACCGACGAAGAAGGGTTATCAGTAGCACCGCTAACACGAGGGGCATTATAACTTTCAAAGTTATATTTCATTTTTTGAAAAGTCTGTTTGCCCGTCCATGTATTAGATTCCGATGTGCTAACGCCACCGCTAACTTCGGATTTTTTCACATAGGTATCTGTGATTATATTGCCGGAGCCGTCTCTTGTCGCATAGGCAGCTATACCTGTCTTATCTAGTTTATTATTTAGGGCATTGTAAACAACTTTATTAGCAACAGGATTTGTGCTGGTGGCTGACAGCTCAGTATCAATGGTGACCTTTTGCATCAACCCTATAATAGGGTTACCGTCTGCACCGGTTGCTTTTACTCCGTCTGCTAAATCGGTAGCGGTGACGGTATCACCGGTAAGGTCTACCAAGGTGTTGCCGTCATAAATAACTTTATTTACTGCCATTTTTTACACTCCTTAGCCTATGGTAACGGTTTTCCCACCCTGAGCATTGTCGCTCTCATTATATGGAATAGCGTTGACTGTTACCTGCGACAAATAGTTAAAACCTTGACTGCTGTCAGGCAACACGATTTGCTGTGTCGTGGTCGGCGTAACAGTTTTAGCTTGTACCTTGACACTCTCTGTGCCGCTCATCGTACCTGTTACACCTAAGATGGATACGCCTGCCCTGATGTTGGTTGCAATAATTTTAGCCTGCTCCGTGGTACTGATCGCTACCCTGCCTGCGCCGTCATGGTAACCAATAGGCACGGTGTAGCTATCAGCTTTTTTGCTAATCACGCCGCTAACAGCGCCATTGTTCTTCATCTCGCCTGTAATTTTTACGCCGTTCACGTACGCTGTTTTACCGCTCAAAATCTCTGCGCCTGCCGCTGTTGCATCAGATGTATCGGCGTTAAAAGTGCACGTGCCTACAATCGGAGCACCGCTCTTATCATGGGCGGTATACGTGCTAAGTATCTTAGCCGCCGTAACAGTATCGGCGGTTAAGTCGATTAAAGTTTTTCCACCATATACCACTTTAGAGATGTTTTTTTCAGCCATAATTTACTTCGACCTCGCTTCCTATGTATGCAGTAATTCCATCGGACAAATTAGATGTTTCAAAATATGGAATTTTTTCAACTGTAATATTTTTTGTTAATTGTTTGTTTGCCGTCGGCAATATCTGCACTTCATGAGCTTCGGAGTGTACCGTATAAGCTCCGTCATAAATATCAGCACCGATAACAGTCCGTGCCGACAATGTGCCGTGAAGCGTTGCTGATGTTGCCGTCAATGTTCCGTGCGATTTTTCCATCAGTACGTCACCTCCTCGAGCAATAAAAATTCGTGTGGCGGAATAACTGTATCAACGTAGCCATCAGCACGTTTGAGCTCGATGTCGTAGACGTATGCGCCAAACGTCAGCCCCTCGGTATCGGCTGGCTTGATATCCAGCTCGCCGCCAGCAATGATTTTTTGCAGGATGATAGTTGGATTCCGTACTGTGCGACGAAGCGTAAATGTTAACACATCACTGTCAGTCAGTTCAACATTCCTACCATTAATATCGGTGATGCTGATATTGAAAACACCGCTATCACCTCTAATCATCCTGATGTTGTTGTCATTAACTTTAAACACCGCTATCACCTCATTCTATTGATAGGATTTTAATTATATATGTGCCAACGGATGTAAAAAGGTTTGCATCAATGCGATATCTGTTGTATTGAGCCTCTTTATTAAGAGTGTAAACAATTCCATTAACCTCTATAATCATCTTTTCACCATTTGGGATTTTGTTATTTTTGAAATATAAATAACTTTTACCAAATCTAGTAGTTGTATAAAATATATTTATTACATACTTTTCGCCTTGATGCAAAATATAATCGGGGGATATTGAGCCATAGCCATCATAACCATAAGAGGGATAGGACACTCCATTCGTGCCCGCCTGCATCACTAGCACCTGCGCACTCCCCCCACTAAACATAAGTCTTGTTAACATAGATATACCTCCTGATCAAATGCACATCAACATACGATTAAGTCCCATACTTGTCACCTCACGATAACTTACTAGCCTGTACGATGCTAGTCAAAGTACCACCGCCATCTTTGCTCATCCATATGTTAAGAAGCAATCCTGCACTCGTGATAGCAACATCAGATGCACTACCGGTGTATTTTAATGTACCAGCATTGCTTATAGTCAAACTGTAATCTGCATTTGCAGCAAAATACGCAGTAAATACGGATGATTGACTAGCACTTAATGCCTTAGCCAAAGTAGCAAGGTTAAGTGTAAATGCACCTGTTACAGCATAAACCATTGTAGAGGTTATAGGCGTGTCAGAAGTGCTAGCGACAACATAGGTAGTGTATTTCTCTCTGTTGAGTATAAGGTCATAAAAATTTTGCTGCGCCGTCCATGTATTAGCCATAGACGTTTTAGGAATACTAGCAGCAAGAGTATCAATCGCTGTCGTTACTACTTTATTCTGAACGGGATTAATAGAAGTTGAAGATAGTTCCTCATCAATAGTAACTTCATCGCCTTTCGGACCTTGCAGTCCGGGATCGCCCTTGTCACCTTTTGCCCCCTTGATATTTACTGCGGTGGGATTAGCTAATCCCGCTTTGTTCGTCCATGTCAAAATGCCGGCGGAATCGATGTGCGGCACAAAAACGTTGACATTCTCGCTTAAATCCTTGGTGGTAGTCATATATGTTTCAGCCTGCTCGGCATCCCACACCACCTCGGAGTTTGCGTATGAGGAGCCGCCAGTTTTGCCGACCACGAGCTTACGCTTGCCGTTCGCCTTGCGCGCGATGACCAGCTCGCCCTCACGCAACACAGGATTCACCTGCAGCCATTTTTCCTCGGACGCTGTGCTAAACTGTATTCTTGCATTACTCATTTACTTCACCTCACGCAGTACGCACCCAAAAGTATAAACACAAATAAGACGGCTCAAAGGTTACCTTTTCTCCGTTGCCGGTAGATTTAATGGATATTTGATGCGAGTGATTTCCAGCCTCTTCAGTTGCGCCCCAGCGGCGCTCATGAGCTTGATATCCTGCACCACCACTGCCGCCGTGTGTTTGCCAATTGCTAACATAAATGTCATGCTTATGATTACCAGCACCATAAATTGTAGCTTCATGGCTATGTGCAGGCAGATTATTTACACCCAGTGTAAAGCCATCACTGCCGCCCATCGTGCCGCCGGGATAACCTGCACCGGCAGTGCGGATATAGCGGCCGCTCTGCAGAAGCTGCCACGTACCGCCAAGTCTTGTGCCGGGATTGATGTTGTCGCGGGTTATTACCACGGAGCCGACAAAGCTCATCGCGTTGAGATAATCGATGTTCAAAGACACATTGCCGCTGCTGTCCGGCTTTTTACCCTCAACACTGTAAACAAAATTTTTCTGCAAATTGCCTTTAGCATCCGGTTTCTCGCCGTTCAGTGACAGCAGGAATGTTTTTTTGATTGAGGCTACGAGGCCTGTGTAATCGCTGTCCAAAGCATCCTGCCCCTGCTCGACCAGGACCTGCGCCAAAGCGGCAGCCATAATCGTGGCCTGCTTATATAGCTTGTTGTGCAGGTCAGCCGCCGCCAGCCCCGGAACAACGCCGCCGATACGCTGAGTGTTGACAGCGTATTCAGCGTCGGATACAACCTTGCTGCTGTCCACAGCCTCAGCAAATATCTTAAAATTACTTCTCGCCATTTGTTAGCTCGCTCCCTTCTACAGCCCAATGGCTATTGTAACCACTGTAACGCATAGTGTTGTAATCGTAGCTGAACAGCGGCAGGCCGTCCGTCGATACGAATGTCAGCACGTTGATGCGTACGCCCTCCGGCTTTGGAATGATATATGCGTGGATAATCAGCTCGCGCTCCAGCGCAGTATAATCGCCCTGCAGGACGATGTTAAATGACATGTCCTGCAAATCTTCGATAGATAAATGCTTATCTTTACCCATAACCGATTTCCACAGCTCATACAGTTCTGTTATAGTGCCCTTCCACGCATTTTGGATGATACGCGCTTTGATTAGCAACCGGAACAAATCATCGTCCATCATGCTGTTGCTGTCGTTCATCTCACCCGGCGGAAAGCCGGAAATAAAGCTGACGCTTACCATGTTTTGCGGCTCTGGCGTGTTGATTATCGGATACTCGGTGCCGCTGGCAATTTCCGTCGGAGCCGGGCAAACAATGTCGCCTGTAGCAGCAGCGGACGGCTCAAAGCTGAGCTGCCTGCTTACTCCGACAATAGCGCCGAGGATATCTAGCTGTGCAGTCGTAGCATAATCAACCTCAAACGCCATAATCAAATCGGTGGCGCTGCTGTCCAAATCAAGGCCGTAGCTGAGCAATCTCTCCACCATAGCCGTAAAGTTAGCGCTGCGGCGATACTCGCTCGTGATCAGCCGTTTATAATATGTTAAATCAAGCATCGACCTGTACCTCAATGGCATCGTATGCCGGCTTCGGAATCTCCTTGTAACCTATTGCAACGTCAGCAACCCCCATTGCATCTGCCGCGAGTCCCAATTTCAGCTCTTTTATGCCAAATATGGGCTTAGTCAAAGACGGATTGCAGTCAGTGATAATGTTGGCCAGCACCGACGCAGACACATCGCTGCCAATTGTAAGCGCGGATAAATAATCATATATCGCACTCTTGACGTTGGCTTGGATGCTGGATATATAGCCGACATACTTCTTCAGCGTGCATTTGACGTAGATGGTTTTATATTCCGGCCGGTAAAATCTGATGGTGTTGATATAATCGTTCTGGTCGGTATACTGCACCTCCACATCGCCGTTTGTATAACAGCCGATGCCTTTATGCAGGTATATAGCCTCAGCCACATCCTCATCCGTGCCGCCCTCAACAACACAGGTTACGGAGTGCGCCGGCAGGCCGTGCGGATTATCTTCGGTTACAGTGTCAACGTTGGTGTCATTCTCGTAAACAGCATAGCGGAACACGTCCGGTAATGCTGCAATAGCGCCCTTGGTGCCTGCCAGCATTGTCTGCGACGGATTGGCCGTACTGATTGCCTGCCTTTGGCGGAGCTGCGCGTCGGTTTCCTGCGTGTTGCCCAGCACAGCGCTCACTTCGTTGATAACAGCTATCCATCCATAGGTCGGCGTCTCAATCTGCGCTATATCGCCCGCCAGCGCGCTCACAGCGCCTGCAGTGCGGCATGTAGCTACAGTGTAAGCCGTGCCATTGGAGTCGATTACTACGTTTGCCGGCAAATCCCATGTCATCCCCGCGCGGTCTTTTACTGCACCATTGGTTATCTGCGTAAACGGGCTGCCGGTAATCTTTACTTGGCAGGTGCTGTGCCCTGCAGCCTTGCGTTTAATACCATTCAGCTTTACTACGCTGTCCAGCGACGTACCAATAGCCGTTTCAGGTGACCGTGCATTATACGCATACGCGAGAGCCTGCAGCGTATCGCTTTGCTTGAGAGCAAAAATAGACAACAGCTGATAATCAGGCGAGCTGTTGTCCAGATAGATATCATCGCCGTAGATTTGCTTCATTGCAGCAATCATATCCTCTAAAATATCGTTGTATGTAGGGATATGCAGTCCCGTACTATCAACATAAGGCTTAAAATACGTCACATCTGCACCTCCTCGCTACTAATAGTCAGCGAACCGTAGATAGTCTCTACGGTTGCCGTGAATTTATAATGTCTTCGTTCATAGCTTGATTCAAAAGACGTGACAGACTGCACGCCTTCCGTGCCGCTTATACGGTCACGGATAATAATATCTACAGCCTGCCTATTCTCATCACTGCCAGACGTGCCTAAGATTTGCTCCCACAGCGGCAAGCCATCTTTTAAATCTTCCCACCACTCAGCGTAAAGCAAGAGCAGGCGTTGCTTTATCGCCTGCCCGACAGCTTCAACACCGCTGATGTAATTTTGAGAGCCACGACCAAAGCAGTAATCCCAATTGTCGTCTAAACGTCTAACCTGCATATCAGCCTCCAATAAACACATTACTGCTGCCTTCGGCCACAGTGCCGCCACAGCTCACGGGATCACCAATGCGCCCTGCAGCCTTGCCGTTGATGTATACGGAGCTGCTGCCGCTGGCAATGACGCCGCTATGCGTCGGATGCGCTACACACCCATGCGGCGCATAACTGTCCCCCACACGGCCTGCAGCGCAGCCGTTGATATATACGTTAGGGCTGGCCGATACAAGCGCTGTCGGAGCACAGGCATCATGACCGGTATCCAAATCGCCTAAACGTGTTGCACTACTCATTGATGTTCACCCGCCCTGCTTTAATGTTTACCGTACCGCCTACGATGTTAATCGTATCTCCGGCAAGCTCTACGTAAGCACTGCCTGCATCATTACGCAACTGAGCAGAGCCTGTGCTGTAGCCGGGGATTACTCTAGGCTGCGACCACACGCCGATAATAGCAAAGCCATCAGACAGGTCATGCCTGCGACACTCTACTTGGTTCTGCACGCCGCCGCTCTGCCACCAGCCATCCATGCACATATCGCCAAAGACCACCAAACACTCATCACCTGCCTGTATCGGCAGCGTCAGCGCATAACCTCCGGCGCGTGGCACGACAATAGGCACGTCGACCAGCAAAGGAATATCTATCCATGATTCATCACCATCTGCAAGCATTTTTTCTCGCAATGCTGGCTGCACAGTAACAGTCTGAGCGGCCGCGTCAAAGCTTTGGATAATGCCAGGCATGCACACGCGCGTCTTGATTGCAGCGGCACGAGCGTCAAGTTCGCCCTGACGTTCGACGTTCGGCGTACGCAAATTTAAATCAATCATAAAATCACACTCCGTTCGGATTCTGCGCATTGTTGGCCATGAGAGCAGGCAGAACGCCCTTACCATAGCGCGATACAGCCGTACATGATGTATACCAATCATTACCTGTCGTATCACCTGTGTGCGTCAGCTCAATAACTTGATAGATCCACTCTTCATCAAGCGGCATCTGCGCCTGACCTGGAGTAACCTGCGCTTCCGCAATCTCGCTATTTTTAAGCTGCACCAAGGACCACATCTGTACAGCAGGATTCAGCAGCAGCTTAAAATTTGCGCCATACTGCGTCTGCGTCGGCATCCCGACAAGACCGGTCGTAGGCGTTTGCACGATAGCTTCATCCTTGGCAGCGTCGGCAAGCTTTATCATGTTCAGCTTGCCATCATCCACCCAATAGCTCGCACCGTTACCGCGGGCGATATCGGATATATAATCTTTAGGCTCGCCAAAAATAACCTTACCCCGCGGCAGCTTTTGCCCGGACAGGCCCTGCGTGATACTATTCGTAGGAATTTTTGTTTTTGACTTTTCACAGACCGCATCCAAAATCTGACGTTGGTTTACGCCCTTGTTTAAAGTTTTAGAAATAAAATTTTTAGCAAGCACATTAGCGCCGTCCACACACAGGAGCGATAACACGTAATCCGTGTTATTCTCCTTGCGCCGGGATGGATAAATAATTTTACCGTCAAAGATAACTCCGTACTGTTTCTCTTGGGTATTGCCTTCAGCATCCTTTGCTTCTTGGACGGAGCCATCTGCAGATGTAGTCAGATAGCCTTCATAACCGGCTTCAATGATGATACGGTCGCCTTCCTTAAGGATTTTCTGCTCGGTTGCTGCAGTAAGATTGTAAATTTCCACGGTGGAGTAATTATTTATTTCACGAGATTTTTTGACCGTAAACTTCACATGCAGGTCAGAAACATTCAAAGCCTCCTTGTCCTGAGCATCCACAACAAGGATTTTCCACTTGCGCATCCACAGATAACTGCTCATGAGTCATCACCCCATAAAAGCACCCAGGCTGAGCCTAATGTCTCATTATCAGGCTGCTCCTGCGTGATAGGCCCAACAGCCACGATTTGAGCGCTGCCAATATTCAGGTAAGCGTACTGACCTAACAAATCAATGCCAGGAACGAGCGGCATGCCTGTAATCAACTCTTTGCCTGTGCTATTGTCGCAGACATCAGCCACCCACAACTCGGACAAATCATAATAGCGTAGCTTCAGCAGGATGTTGATGTTACGCTCGCCATCCAGCGTCAGCTTAAAAGTCTTCTGGTCGAAAGGCGTGGTAGTCAATGGTATTTCATAATAACTCATCCCCACTTCACCTCCATACCTGTGCCCTTTTCTATTTTGCGCAAAATCGTACTGTTGTCGCCTTTAGGCTGCACTTCCTGCGATTTGCGCTGTGCACCTGTAGTCCACTGACGCGCCGAAACCTTTTCGGTTCCAACATTAACCACCAGCACCTGCACAAGATTCACAGTAGCTTTGAGCGCGCATAGCGTCGACACATCATCGCTCACATCAATGCTCTCAATAAGCATATTCTGGTACGTGTTCAGACGCGTAACAACCTGCATGGGTATACGCAGTTCCTGCAGCTTGCAGAGTAAGCGATAGGCCTGTACAGATTTTGTGCCGCCATCACCACCATAATCAGCACCAGTACGATAAGCCATGGCATCAGATACACCAATCTGCATCGTCATACGGATAGGATTAACAAAAGCATGGTCACTGATATTTGCGCCAGTCTGCACAGGATGCTGGGTAACCGTCAGGCTATGTTCAGTATCAACGCTAAAAACAGCATCAAAAAAATAGCCACCAATGTTCGTTTTGACCATAAGCACCTGTTGTGCTCCTAGACCACTGCCCCAAACAGATGGACTATAACCATCATTAGTCTTAAATGATTTATTGCCCGTGAGCTTAGCAACCAGATTATTAGCGCCCCAGATACCATTTAAAGTGTTCATTGCACCCATTAAGCTCATACAAACACCGTCCCTCCGTTATGCGCTGCCAGACGCTGGGCAAAATCTTCCATCGTTCCTTCCACAGCCTTAGCCACGCCCTGCGGATCACTTACGTTCCCACAATTAACCACGATGCCGCCAACATTTATAACTCCACCGTTATAATTTGCCGTACTGTTCGCCATTGGCATAAGACCGGCAGTACCACCTGCAGTAAAACCTGCAGCATAGCTCGTAGGAGCAACAAGGCTGTTATACCCGCCGCCACCGCCACCGTGATAATCATCTGCTTGTTTGTTGCCAGACTGCATAGCTTCATAGGCAGCACGAGCATTAGCTTGACGTTGAGCATAATTAGCAGATGCAGGATCAGGGATTTCATATTCGTCCGTCATGATCTGCCCGGCTATCTCCGGCAATTCAGCGCTTTGCATTTTAGCATAAGTATCAGCGTAGGACGTGCGCATTTCTTCTGCTAAAAATTCAATCTGCGTGTCAAGGTCAGTCCACTTTTTACCACGCGCAGCAGCAAAACGCTTAAGAGCATCTAAGCGTTCATTGTGCCATTGAGCTAAACCGCCAGATGTTCCATTATCACCGATAGCATCCGTGCGCAAGCCAGATTCCTGGACAAGGTTGCCTACAACACCAGCGGCAGCAGAAGCACTAAAGCCCATCGACATAAGCTTTTGCTGGATATATTTAGACCGCTCGCCTGTTGCATTTTCATCAGCAGCCGCATTGATAAATTCCTCACGCGCTCCCTTGAAGTCGCCCTGCATAGCCTTACCCAAAGCACGCATAAGATGTCCCATACTATTGGTCAGCGTGAGCACCTTATCTACAACTTTACCAACAGCTGTCAGGAAGAAGTCCCAGAATTTCTTCACAACAGGATACTTTTTGCCAAAAATACTCTCAACAATCGTCGCCAGCCCTTCGGCAATTTCAGCAACACCCTTAGCAATATTAGCTACAGTCTTTTTGAGCTTTTCCTGCCGTTCTTCTGTAAAGACTTTCTCAAACAGCTCCGTAAGCTTCTCAAGGATAAACGCAATGCCATCACCAAGCTTTGTGATTATGCGATGCAAAGGATTGTTCTCATCAGTAAGCCATTTCCAGAGCGGCTTTAAGGTATTGCTGCTCTCGCGTCCCTCAAGATAACCAAAGAAGTCCTCCAGCATGATGAGTGCAGTGCCGATGGCCATCATCATCAAGCCAAACGGCCCTGCCATGATGGCAGCACCGACAACAGCAAATACAGCTACTAAAGCCTTTGTTTTACTTGGCAGCGCGTCAATAAAATTATAAATGCCTTCAAATAGCCATTTTAGAGCCTTGACCAGCGACATTGCTACACGCACAACACTCGCCAGCACGCTGGCTACCTTACGTGCCAGTGCAGGCAAGTTCTTGCCGAATTTATCATTCAGCCAGCGGATAAATTTCTGAAATTCTTTGATGTAGGGCTGCAGCTCTTTGATAAGGTAATAGACCACCCATTCCTTAAACATTTTTAATTTGAGCTGCAAAGACTGCACGTCATAACCAATCTCACGGATCCAGGCTAACTGTCCGTCAGCATCTGCAGGAGTAGACAGCTCTGCCATCTCCTGACGCAGACGGAAAAACTGCTCACGCAGCTCCGGCACCCATGCCACATCTTCCTGCAAAGCGCCCATGGTCTTCAGGACCACACTCAAGGTTTTAGCTGTGTCTTTTGTCACCCACATTGATTGCGCCAGCTTTTGGTATTCCAAATCGGCGCTGGCCACAGCCTTGATGTTATCAATGACAGCTTCCGTAACTTTAGCCAGACCAACAAAAATACCGCCATATTTAAGGATAGTACCCAGCTTCCCGAGCATACCGGATAACTTGCTGATAGCTTGCGCAGCTCCGGCAAAAGCGTCCTTGTCGACTTCCGCGCCAATGCGCACAAGATATTCTTCTAAGATATTGCTCATCAGCCTACTCCTTTCTCATGGCTTCCTGCATCCGCCGTGCGTTTTCTGCCTTGACCGCCAACAGTTCGTGAGCGTCCAGCAAATCATCAAAATCATACGTGCCATCACTCAGCTCGTGCTGCCGCCAAAGCCCTGCAACAACAGGAGCAAAGGCGAAAGCATCAAGCGTCGGATAACTCATCGGCTCGTAGGTTTGCCCGTCAATTCTGCCGGGAGATTCAACCCGGCTGCGGCGAAAAAACCTCCGACGTTAAAAATCAGCGCATGAACAGTCAGCTGGATAACGCTGGCAGCATCATACGCCAGAGCATCATCAACAAAATCTCCCTTAGCCGTCAGGACAGGTTCGGGGAGCTGCTGACCATTACCGTTATCAATCAAACGATTAACGGTGCGCAGCAGCAGGGATTGCAGTTCATCAAAATCCTTACGTGGCATACCCATGAGAGCAGCAGCCATCTCGGCTGTTTTGCCGCCAGACGGCGCCAGCACGCCCGCAACTTTAAAAGCAACATAGCTGCCTGTGCGTGCGTCCATCTTGGTGAGCTGGTAGGATTTGCCAGCCACCTCCACAACTTGTGTTTTTTGTTTTAGCATGATTCAGCCCTCCATCAAATCGGCAGATTAGTAATCTCAGCACACATCAGCGTCCAAGACACGCGTTGGCCTTGGCTCTGATACGGAGTATCCGGCTCTTTCTGCGGCGATACGCCAGAGATAATGTGGCGGGTACCGGTCGCTGTGTTTCGCAGCGTCATGCTTGTGCTTGCCCATTCACTTGTCGGTAGTTGCCACAGCGCGTTAAACCAGGCGCTCAGCCATTTATGGATAGCAGACGTCTGCTGCACCTCAATGGTTACGGTGCCATTATTGCCCGCAATCTTGGACACCATGACAGAACCGTCAGAGGCGATGTCATGAGCAGTGCGGTCGGTAGCCTTAGCGACGGTTACAGAACCAACGCCAGTGCCATCAAACAGGTAAGAGCCAAATGTCGGATGATTAATAGAGCCAGCCAGATCAGCAAAACTGTAAGTAGTTAATTCCATTCAGACAGCCTCCTCAGCGGTTAACATTAACCTGGATGGTAACAAATTCGATTGCACCAGCCAGCTTGCAGCATACATAAATCGGTGGAGCCTTGCGCTTGTCACGGTCAGCCTGAGACTGCTCGTCAAGAGGCTCGCTCTGCACCAGATAGCCATCAGGCAGGTAATCACCTGTCTGCAGATTCAGGCACTCGGCACCGTTCCACTTGCCCGGAGCGATAAAGCCTAACTTTACATACTTACGGCAAGCATCATTGATAACATTAATAATGCTGGTAACGCCAGCTTCAGTCTGCGGCAATTTGCGGCGCTGATATAGCAGGTCCATGACATTAAGAGTAATGTCATTACGCAGCATATCAAGATACAGCACTTCATCAAAGCTCGTGCCATCAGCCATATAGCCCTGCTGCAAAACATCGTATTCCTCGCCACGGGTAATATATACGTTACCGTTATGGCCTGTAGATTCAGAGCTACCACACACATGGGTTACCTGAGATTCAGACAGGTCATCTGTTTTTACGCCGGGCAGAGTTTTATACGCCAGCGTAAACGCATCACCGGCAAGGCCACGGTTAGCGCCCATCGCGTAGCCCATAGTAGCTGCAACAGCATCGGGAGTATCCGTGTCACCACAATACTGCCCAAAGCTGCGACGATAGTTTTTATCCTGCAAAGCCTTAAAAATGCTCTTTGCATCACCAGATGCGTCAAGTACGCTTTTATCAGCAGTCGTATACATGTAGACGCTGTCAGGTACAGCACTCTCGCACCAAGCTGCACAGTCTTTAATGTCAACGTCCTCAGCACCCAGATAGCTAAACGGCCACCACTGAGAGTTAGCAGCACGGCAAGCCTCCAGCGTAGCGGTTAAATTCTCGTCCCCTACCAGCTTTACACCCACTGCCAGCTTACGTGGGCTGGTAGTAGCAGCAAAATAGAGCAGAGCAGCCTTATATTCTGCAGACGTTTCCACAAACCCGTCAGTCAGCATTTGAGCAGCGCTTGTATAAATACGTACCCTTTCATTCGCCGGAATAACCTCAGACTTGCCAATAATCAGGCCAAGGTTAAAGCCCTTACGAGCAGCAGCCTTAGCAGACAGGTTGATAACCACGTCGACAATCGGAGATAAGTCCAATTTATAAGCCAACTAAATCACCCTTTCTTAATAATAATTTCACCTGGCTCAAGGATAACATCACTCGTACCAGGCTCGTTTGCTTTAATCGTAACGTTGACTTCTTCAATCGCTTTCACGATAGATTCAACGCTGATTAGCACATTAAAATATAAAGTCAAATCGGCACGCTTCCACCAACGCCCCTGAAATAGTTCAGGCGCATATTGGATGGAATCCTTGCCGGGAATAATATAGATTTTTTGTTTTTTGAGCTTTGTCCGGCCAAGCAGCAGCTCAAGGCGCAGCTTAAGCAGCGATTCATAGCAGGCAGGCCCATAAGCATTCAGGCGTAGTTGGATGGTACGTGTGCTTGCACTCTCACGCAAAAAATCACGTCCTTCAGACTGCCAACGCTCATCAATCGGCTGCATGATGTCCTCGGCCGCCTCGGTACACTGCATAAAGACCACGTTGTCTGTAAGCTTCCAGTCGGGGCCTCCGTCCGTTGGCCAAGAGCGACGTACAGGCGGCGGTATTGTATTAGCATCATGCCCGAGGATGTCCATCAGCTCCGCCCACATTAAAGATTCAAATTCAGCAATGTTCTTAACCAACGCCATCACCGTCCAATCGTGTCCCAATACTGCGGTAAAAGCCATAATCAATATCAGGCGTAACAGTGAGGATTTTGTAGCGTGCTCCGCGCCATTCCAGCTCATCGCTGATAGCTTCACCATTGGTCGCGTGCAGCTCAACATTCGTCAAGAACTTCATTGCTCCGGTGATGCGGTCGCCTTCGGGCAATAACTGTAAATCTTTAGGCTGGGCAACGGTAACAATCGCCGCCACCTGTAGCACAATAGGATTGTCTTCATCCCGTCCGTAAGCTCCATCGTGCCAGCTCGCAGCATAGCGTTTGACAGTAATGCGTTGGCAGCCTAAACGCTTGCTACGCACCACTCTGCCAACATTAACCACGTCAATCACTCCTTACCACATAAACAATAGCCTTACGCAAGGCACCGGTATCAATAAGCGGATTGGTTTTGCCGCCCTTGCCTTTGGTCTTTTTATCTATGGTTTTCGGGGAGTTAGGCGGCCAGCCATTCTCGGCATCCGTAAACCATTTACGGCAGATGTTCTGCGCCAGCAGGCCCGTGCGTTTGATAAAAGCATCAGCCCTCGCTCCATCGCCAGTCATAGCAGCCTTTACAGCCTTAGCATATTCTTCTGCAATCTCACGATGGTGCTTGGCTATGGCCGGTTCAATTACAGGACGCGGTGGAGCGTGCCAGAGCGGCGAACCGTGCGTCTGGACATACAACTGATAAGCCAGGCTGTACTCCATGCCCTGATCCATATAGCCCTGCATTTCTTCACGCATGGACCTACGCCGGATGCCATGAGTATGGATGTACAGCAGGCTCGCATTATTGATAGGCTCATCGCCACGAGAAGTTTTCTCCTGCGGGATACCCACATAGAGCTTATTAACACGGTTCAGAGCTTGCACTCTGTCCATAAGGCCCTGTAGCCCGCCGCTGACCGTCATATGTGAAGTTTTTACACTCACCATACATACATGCCTCCCTTGCCCACAAGTCGAGCTAAGGTAGCAAACTGCACGCCAAACGCAGTCAACCGGAACGCCGCCCAACCTGCAAGGTCCTGTGACAGGGCTGATGTATCCATACTGTAGGACACGCCATCAGCAGACTCACTCGTAACAACACCAGCGGCCTGAGCTGCGGCAAGGATATCAGCAGCAGGTGCCCCCGGGTCTGCAGCGCTCTGCATGTACAGCGTACACATATGAGCCACAAACAGGCCAATGCAGTGCTGCCACATCTTGCCATAGCGCTGCTCGCTTACACACGCCTGACCAAGCTCTACAAAGCTGTCCAGCACTATTTCCGGCAACGGCTCAGCAAACTGTGGATAGAATGCCAGGAAGTCCTCCTTGGTGTAAGAAGGATTTTCCTGCGTTTTGATATTGCTCGCCTGCGCAATCAACGGATGGTACATAACGCACCTCCTTATTCGCGTTTATCCTCCGCTTTGCTTTGCTTGGCTTTGGCAACAGCTTCTGCCTCAGCCTTCGGAGTTTTACCATTGACCGGCACGAGGTCGCCAGACTCAACAGCCAGCGCATACAGAGGATCAGTTGCAATCCAATCGGGAGCATCCTCAATTTCCATTCCACCCTTAGTCAAAAAGCGTTCCGCATCAATGCGTTCAATACCGTCCTGCTTCACAAAGCCAAAGCGTTTTTTAGTTAAAATAACCATTGATTGTCCTCCTCAAATAAAAAAGCCAGACGATAAACGCCTGGCTGGAATATTGCCTAATCAGATACCGATGTGGTATGCGACAGGTTGGTAATACATGAATTTAACCTGGCCGATTTGCGCTGCAAACAAAGTCAGGATGGCGGCACGCTCAACAGACGGTTGAGTATACGCGCGGGTGATAGGCACAGTCAAATCAAAGTTGACCATATCCTCATCATTTACGTAAACCATCATGAGGTCTTTTTGACCGGTGCCGGCCTTGATGCACCAACGGCAAGGCTCAATGGTGATAGAGCCGCCCTGCTCTTTAGCAATATTGTTTTGCATCAAATACTCCATGATGGAGATGTTACCAGCATCGGAAACCTTCTGCATGGTAATGTACGCATACTGCTTAGGCGGAATCAGAATATGATTCGGCATGCCCTTCATGTCGTATTCAGACGCAGCCCATGCATCCACCAGCGCATTGTTAATGTCATGCAGGATCTCATCCGCGGTTTTAGTGTTCCATGCGGGAGTGCCATTTGCACCATTACCCACAGTGTAGGTAACGACTTCCGGATCATTCAGCAGGCCAGTAGTACCTGCCTCCTTGAAGCCATTGTATACATTGAGGTCAAGAGTTTTGTTGTAGTTGAGTTTAACGCCCTTATCCAGCAAATCTTCCAGATTACGGCCAATCTGCTTCATCTTCGCCTGGTCAATAAACGGTACCTGCATAGCGTGCATCCAGGTGGATACTTTGAACATGTTCTTGCTGGTGTTGACCTGCATTACAGGGATTGTAGTAGCACCGGGAGCAGTGATGCTGTTAGCGTTTGCGCCAGAGGTAGCATAGTCAACATCAAAAGTAGAAGTAAACTCTACCCAGCCGCCGCCAGTCTTGGCGACAATATCACGCTGCCAGGTTACACTGGTCAGCGGCTCGCGCAGCTTAGGATCAACCTTTTCAAGTTCGCCTGTAATATACGCCATGCCAGAGCTGGCAGCAGCATCCCATGCAGAGCCGCGGAATCTTTTACGACCACCATTCTGCATGGCAAGATTACCCAGATTACGCATACCAGCGTCCGGGCTATAAAAGCCAAATTTTCCAGTTGCCATATTATTTATACCTCCTTATATTACGCAGAAGCACGAGTCAGCAGAGTAACCTCGCAGACACGATTCGCATCCATTGCGCCGCTAGTCCAGCGCATATTCGGAATTTCAATGGTGTTAGTGCTGTCAGCTGCAGCTTCAAAACCACCAACTACGCCATTAGCAATAGAAGTATTAGCTTTAATGCGCACGTAAACTTTACCGTTAGCTTTCGGAGTGCCAACATTACATACAACAGTAGCAGCACCACGCTCCAGCACAGACATATACTGACAGGGCTGATACTCGGTTTTGTTTTGCTCTGCATAAGACACTGCCTGCTTAACAACACGCAGCGCAATGCCACACACATCAGCAGCAGTAGTTGCAGCACCAACAGCAGTGTAAGTATTATCGTCTTTAATGCAGACAGCGGCACCAAACGGGATAGCTTCGCTTTCCTCGTTTAACAGACGGCTGGCCACGATATCGTCCGGAGTGCGGGCGTAGTTACCGGGATAGCCAAAATTCATAGAGATACCAATTGCTTTACCACTCATATTATTTTGCCTCCTTAGCGATTTTTATAATGGGGATTATATTTTTTAGCAATCTCACGCCCCAGAGCATAATCATCAGGCTTGCTGTCTTGCGCAGCGGAACGGCGACGCATCTGCATCAGCTCGCCATATTGAGCATCCTGCTGCATAGAGCCTTTGATGAGGATAGCCAGAGAGTCAGCCGCACGTTTGCGCTGAACCTCATTGGGGATAGCTGCAACAACAGGCTTCAAGTTTTTAATTAAAGCCATAGCTGCGTCACGTGCTTCCTTGGCGTTGGGAGCACATTCACCCTCAACATCTTCTTCCGGCGCTGCATCCTGAGCATTGATATCTTCAGGCGGCTCGATTACATCGTCCTCGTCACCGGCAGGAGCAGCAGCGGGTGCTTTGTTTTGGAGCTCTTCCTCCAGAGCATCAAGAGCGTCCTTTTTAGGTTCAACAGCAGGCGGCGCAGGATTCAGCTTAGAGCTGATAGCTTCCAGTGCGTCCTCAATTTTCTTAAAACGTGCCTCGGTAGCCTCATCCATTGCAGCAGGTTTATTGTCAGGCTGCGGCACAGCAGCAGGTGCAGGTGTTGCAGGAGCTGCGGGAGCTGCGGGAGCAGGAGCTGGTGCAGGCTGAGGACGTGGCTCAGCATCAGAGCTACCTGCCAATTTAGCGGCAGCCTCCATGTCCTCCGGTGTAGTAGATTCGTCGCGAGCCAGCGCTCGCAGAATACGTCCAATCAAAGATTTAGACATTTTTGTACCTCCTTTTTTATCGTCGGCAGTATCACGGATGGCCACCTTGTGCCCCGCTCTGCCTCTATCAACAACCGCTACATGGTTACCGCGGATTTCCAGCTGGTCATAGCTGGAGTCACTCGTCGGGTTCCACAAGCAGTCATAGCCGCAAGATATCTCGCGTTTGCCGGCCTCAATCTTATTGATAAGGTCAGCATCGTAAATAACTAAATCAGCGACCAAGCAATTACTCAAGTCGCCATCGCCTCGACGCACATCACGACACACGCCTTTCATGTACCGCCCATAGTTATCAGGGGTTACATCTTCTTCCGGATGCTCATCGCATACAGGCTTGCCTTCAAAGCTTGCCACGGCAGCACGGTCAAAGACTTCAGCTTCAGGACGCTGAACATTATAAATGCCATCAGCGACCGGACCGCCGAATTCGCAGCCTCGATACTGCTGCGTGCCTGTGCGTGCAATCGGTACATCTTTGCAAATCAAAAAGCCTTCTGGCGTTTTAAGGATGTGGTCGGAGATTCGTGAGCCAAAATATGCCTTGCTCATAGCTCACCTCCAGGTAGTAATCGTTTGAATTGTTTTATGCCCATGCGCTCGATTTTGCCGTTTCGGTACACCTTAGCTGGCCACGCCACCTGGTCAAACCTGATAAGCGGCTCAGGATAGCAGCGGCAATTGTAAATGTTCCCCGCATGGTAGTACCCTTGCGACTTCTCATGGTTGAGCAGTTCCGGCGCCGGAGCTTCGCTCCAAGGAATAATCACGCCATCCATATGAGCGTGAGCAGAACGCACACGAGAGTCCTCACTCGTCCGCCAGACGTACCATTCAAGCCCTGCCTCAGCAGCACGTACCTGCGTCAGAGCCGTGCTGGCTTTAGACGTTTCCGTGCGGGCAATGAGCCTTGCATGAGCTTCGGTCATGTGCGGGTACTCTTTGAGGATATCGTCTATCATCGCCTCCGGTCGCAAGCCTTGCTCATAACCTTTAGCAACCTTGTGAGCCACCCTGTCAGCCAGCGTGAGCGGCATAGAGCGGATTAATTCAGCATTACGACTGATTATACCCTCGTACACATTTGCGACGCGTGGTGAGGCAAGCTCGCGCTGTAGAGCGGTGCGGATGATTCGCCCCTTGCTGCCCTCAGCTGCTGCGGCACGCCACGTCTTATGCCCGTCGCGGAACAGATGCGTGGCCATCGAGCGTGCGATTTGGTCGCAGGCACGAATAAAAGTCGGAGAACGTGCCAGCCGACGCATTATGTCAGCAATAAAAAAAGGACTGGCAACGTGAGATAACTCACGCTTCAGTCCTTGCATTAGGCGGTCAATGGCGCTGGCATAAGAGCGTTCAATGACTCGCGGCATTTTAAATTTTTTCATGTTATTACTCCAACAAAAAAAGCGCAGCTAGAAAAATTCTAACTACGCTTAAGGATTTAAATTTTCGAACCATTCATGATATCTTGCCATTTACAAGCTAAAGCACAACGCTCACTTATTGGAGCGTTCTCATCATTTACATCCCTGAGTTCTTCAAGTTCAATTTCTACCATTTTGTCAAAAATTGCTTCTTGTTCTTCTGGCGATAAATTATACGCTTCTTCAATAGTCACGCCTGTTTCTCGCTCAAAGAATTCAATTAGTTTTTTTAGCATTTTTAGCCTCCAAAAATATTGCTCCGAGAGAAGTTTTAAAATTTTGTGTAGACTTATTGATAACCGTTTTTAAGCCTCCACTCTTAGTAACACAAACTTTTATCCCGTTTGAAGAGTAAATATAACCTCCGTATTGATTATCAACAGCTCTCTCTCCATTTTTGATGGTATCCTTTATTTCTTCCGCATTTATTCCACGCTCCCACATACGGTCAAAAACATGTTTACTTATCCAACGCACATGTCCCAACTGCTTAATTTCCGCATTCATCAATAATGGCCTGTTCTGTTTAATAAACCATTCTGGAGCTATCGTTTCTTTGGTGCTGATTGTACCATTATTTTTGCTTTCTTGCAAGTTATTTGTTCTTCCAGCCCCACCGCCAACACCATCGGCTTCACAAAATCGTCCATTCTCAGGACTATGATGTGAATTAAAATCATCAGCCTCACTCCAGAAAGCAGCATCTGCACTTTTCACTTGCCTAACAGAAGCAGACGCCTGTGGTTCAATCGGTTCTTCGCCACCAAACATGCCTCCCATCTCACCAGGCGGCTCCACGGAGTCGGACGCACGCTCGATGTCCTCATCTGTGATATTCGTCCAGACACCGGTGCGCTCGCTCTGCTGCTTCAGCTCCTTCAGGGCAGTGCGCTGAGAGATAAGCCCAGCATTGTAAGCAGCTACAACGTTATCTGTGCCACACTTGGCAAGGTCGGCGCGCTCTTTATCCGTAGGCTCTGCAACCGGGTCGAATTCAAAATCAAAGTCGTCCGGCAAACTGCCAATAGTTGAAATGATAAAAGGCGGCAATACCTTGTTTAAGATAGGTCTTAACACAGCTTCCTGCTTTTCTGCTATCATATCATAGTAATTCTGCAAGTCACTTTCACCAGTAGCATTTAGCCCGGACGGAGACCTTCCGAACAGCTTTGTCACCGGTATCTCAGCGGCACCGGAGATATCCATGATAAACTGCTGATAACAATCAGCCAGCCCGCCGAATGTATACTGATGCGTTTCCAGCCCATCTGCCGCATCCATTACTTGCATACCCATATTGTTCAGCAGCATGTTCTGTGCCTCCAACGTGCGCAGCAGCTCAGCCTGCGACTCACTGTCAGTAGCAGCCAACAGCTGGCCTAAGTCCTGCATTTTAAGCACACGGATATTGGCCATGAACGTCAGCTGTGCAATATTCCATGATACGTTATCGCGCTTCTTCAACTCATCAAAAACAGACTCGACCACAGAAGCTCCCCACTGCATCTCGGCAATTTCTTCCCAAAAAGGTAATGTGTTGCCGGTAAATCTGATTACTCTGCTATGGTGTATTTTTACAGAACCACCACCGGCAGGATCAGTTACAGTGTAATATTTCGGATAACCATAATCAGGATCTGAAATATCTTCAATAAGCTCGTTGGATGGATTAACTCCGTTCCACCGGTCGAAAATGAGAAGCCCTGCGAAGTCCCCAGGCATTATCCAATCAAGCCTAAGCGGCTGACTGAGATTATAGCCCTGATGCTTGACCAACATCACGCCAAGCGCCCCTCCATAAAGTCTGCCCCACTGCATGCCACGCTTAAGCTTGTCGATGAGCTGCGTACGTCTCAGAGAAATACTGAGTTTCTTCTCTACATCCGGATCAATACCGCTAGTAATTGTTATCCAGTTCTTTAACATATCGGCCGGAATAACGTCAATAATACGACGTATTATCCAGCTCTCGCGGTATAACGCATTCAGCTGATTGAAATCACGGCTAAGGCGCTGCAAACTGTACTCCGTGCCTTCCAGCAGGTTCGGAGTGCCCGCACCCAGCCTGGCAAGCACATTAGTAAATGCATCAAGCGCCCTCGCTCTTCGAAGCTGTGGTGCCGGAGCACTTAGCGTACGTTTTCTTTTAGACATTTGCTATCCTCCTTGGCCTGATTATAGTGCTGACATAATAGCGGACCGCATCCGGACAGTGGTCTGCTACCTTAATAGGCTTCTCCTTACCGCTGTTCTGCAGCGCTTTATCATCCCATACATAAGCCTTTAACTCCTTAATTGTATGAGTCAAGCCCTTATAAAAATGTATCTTACGTCGAGTCATCAGTGTATTCACCTTGCGGATGCCCTCTATAACATCATTGTCGGCGTTGATTGTTTCCACAGTCTCTTTTGCATGCAAGCCTCGGTTGCGCAGCTCAATCTTAAAGCTTGCTGCAGATGGGTCAATAACCACGTTTGAAGGCCACAGCTCAACTCCACGCACGAACTCAAGCAGGTCATCAGCGTACTGGCTGTTGTCCTTCTCGCGTTGTTCTGCTCTGCTATCCCAGTAATACTCACGTATAAACCACAAATCTGTACCATCATCGAGCACGTCAAGATAAACCATAGGATTGACTGTACCATAGTCTATCGTTATAGAGCGCTTCATGATGTGAAGATTACGGAGCAGATACTCCAGCTTCTCGTCATCAAAGAGCAGCTCATCATCATCCCATGCATCACGATAAATAGCACCTTGAGCCATTACCCATTCGCCTAGGATAAATCGTCTGTAGAATACTCCGGAATAAGTTGTGCGGTAACGCTCCCGCACTGCCTCACTAAGTGAAGGATTATCATCCATCAGAAAATGGAGATGCAGCAGCCTTTTCTCATCCCGCTTTTCAATCCACCGGAGCAAGAACCAATGCATAGGTGAATCAGGGTTACAGTTGAACCACATTTTAGCGCCCTCTACAGAACAACGACCTGTTGCCTGATTGACAAACGACTCCGGCATCAGCGCGACCTCATCACAGTAAAGGCCAGCCAATGTTATACCTTGGATAAGATCCTGTGATGATTCGTCCCTTCCGCCAAACACATAAAAATAGTTAATGCGTTCGTCCTTAGCTATAACAATAAGATTCTCAGTGCGTGATTCTTCGAGCTGATAACCACGTACCAACAGTACCGGTTTCAGCCATTTCCAGACGTTACGTCTGAAGCTGCCTACAGTCTTGCCGCACATAGCAAAGTTCTGGCCATCGTAGGTATCCATAGCCCAAATAATAAAGCTGACGGCCATCGCTACTGTCTTCCCAGCACGAATGGAGCCGTCAGCTATGATGCCAGCATAATCGTGGTATGGTGATTCGGGACACCACCACGTTAAAAGCTGCATTTGTTTTTTACTAAAACTTTCAAAATGTATTACGGGCTTGATAACAGAACGGAGATTTCCTATCATTTCCAAACCTCCCCTGCACTGCGTTTGATTGCATCGGTAAAGCCATCATCCTCATATTGAGTCTGTCCAGCAGACTCTTTCGGATTCATTCCCATGGTGTCACGATATACTTCAAACGCCTTAACATTCCCCTGCTTAACCTTTGCTTTAAGTGCTTCAAGCATATCGAGGCGCTCTTTATCACTGGTAAAGTCTTCGTCAAGCTCACGGAATGTACGCAGCTTACGACGCTTCTCATTAGATTTTTCTGCGGCTCTCACCGCGCTTTCACCGCGAAACTGTGTTTTTGCTCTATTTTCAGCTAATGCTTTCCTACTATTCGGATTATCTCCTCTAGGCATTCATATACACCACCTCTATTCTTGCAAAATAAAAACCCCCGAGCCGTTAAGCTCGAGGGTTACGTTAGTGATTTTTTCGATATCCAGCAAGTTGCTCCAGCAGGAACGTACGCTCTTCTTCCGTGACGTACCAGTTGTAATGCTTGCGCTTTGATTTAAGTTCAGGCGGCAGCTTCGGACGACCTGCGCCACGACATGCGCCACCAGAGGATTTATTTTCCATTGTTCTGACTTTCACTACGGGAAGCAAAGAAATTAGCCCAAAAAGGATTCTCTCTGTCAAACACAGCTTTCTGCTCTGCGGATAATTTCCATGGGTAATCTTGAAATAAATTGTATTCGATTATGCGGTCGAAACTAAAAATCATGACACCTATACGACCATTGTCCTGCCACCAAACGGTGTCAGAAGGATTCCTCTTATACCAAATATTATCATTTGACACTGCCATTCGCTCCCTTCTGCTGAGATTCTGCGTTTGTATTAAAATATTGAGTTATATGCTCAAATTCCTTACTATTTTTACAAGAATCCACAGAAAACATAACTGAAAACCCTGGTCTTTCAGGACGGCAACCAAACCGCCAAAGTAGCGCATTAGTTATACTTCTAGGATCAGAACCCCGACATTTCCAGCCATTGTCCCTCTTGTCAGGACTTTGTAATTCTAGATAACAAAATCCTCTTTTTGTCCTTTTTACAATCGCCGCATGAGCACCAGTACTGAAAAAATATTCTTTATTCATTTCTAAATTAGCAAGGAATCCCGATAAGCTTTCAAAATCTGACAATGAAGTTAAGCCCTTCACCTCTTCCACACCAGAAAAACGTCCTATCCGAACTAAATTGAAAAGATCTGAAAACATTTGTTGACTTTCACCACCACGAAAATCCAAAACATCAAGGCCACATTTATTAGCAATATAAGCAAGGGCTAAAGAAGCACAAGAGCCCTGGGTCTCGTCGCCACCAGCAATTCGAGCAATAATCTCTTTTTCCTTTAACGGCTTTTTTAGTCTACTAACTTTAACTGACGTAACATTATTGTCCTTAGCATATTGTACAAGATTACGGCAATAGTCTGACGCTTTAGATAAACTACTTAACCCAACCGTCTCCGCTTCTGTAAAAACTTTTGCCGCCTGTCGTAACGATGACTTCTTCTTGGGAAGTACACCCTCCACTGAATTCTGTGGTACTGTTTGAGTGCCATAACTAGCTGAAGCTGAATAATTCTCAGCTTTACTGCTCTTACCAGTAAAACTCTCCCCTGTAAACTTTCCACCAGCACCACCATCGATGTCACCATTACCATCAAGATGCACTTTTGCACCACTGATTGTACGCCAATTTTCAGGATTCGGATCTTTGGTATAAGCAGCATCTAAGATGCGCGCTGCCATAATCAATGGGCTTATATACATGGTAACACTCCTTGTAAATATTCGCAAGTTTGGTGCCCGGACTACCGCTGAGGATTTGAGAATAATAAGGGATGTCCCGTCCCTTAGGTTGCGGCTTCCGGGCATAAAAAAAGCGCCTGGCTAAAAGCCAGACGCTACATAAACAGGTGCTGCCGGTGGGATACGAACCCACGCACGGAGATTATCCGCCTACCGCTTATGAAAAGCGGCCTCTTAAACCAGACTTGAGTACGACAGCATAAAAAACAAAAGGAGCATCGAATTTTATCGACACTTCTCCACGGTTTTTATTATACCATAAAAATCACCGCTTTTTCTCACGCCTTTGTGAACTCTTTGTGAATTTTAAAGAAAAATTAGACCGCTCCAAAACGGAACGGTCGAGTAAATTATTGTTTTAGAATTTTATCTGGTCAGTTTTTAATAATGAGTTGATATTGATCGGAGGAAGAACAATCGGCGGCAAGTTCGGCTGCGCTGTCATCAGTGTAACTTGACTACGCATATATGGGAAAATTATAGCAATGGCATTAGGAACCATACGCTTTAGAAACTCTTCATTTTCTCCTTCAAATTCACCAATCAACAATAGTTGAAGATATAAAACTCCTTCAATCTCTACTTTGCACCGCAAACCTACTTTTAAAGATTTTTCGTCAATGATCGGCTTCTCTAATCTGAATCCTGCTTGTGCATCATCAACATTTTTAGTTTTTTTACCACTGTTTTCCATATGAATATCTTGGAAAAATATATTTTTTAAGCGCAAGGCACTTTGACTATTTCCTCGTATTTCCATTTTCTCACCTTCTAAGCTGCGTTTCGCAAGTTATTCTCACAACCATCAAACAACTCGTCTTGATATTCTTCTTCAGCAGAAAAACCTACTTGAATAAATACTTCTTCAGGTACTGCAAAAATATCGTGTTCATCAAGATACTGTGCAGCAGGAACACCCTCGATAGTAATTCTTCCAGGTCCTTCTTTAAAATCTAAACCCATCTCTTTTAGAACTTCTATGAACAACAATTCTTTTTTAGAGTAAGACATAATCAGCCACCCCTTTCCTTAACTTTTTGTATATTTTTTATACAATCATCATCATTCACGCAAATTTGCCGTTGTTTTCTTGTGTACGGAAACCCTATTTCATTTCGAGCTATAGATGGAAATGTATAAGCAAATACTTTTATTCCATACAATTTAGCAAAAAAATTACATGCAACACATCTCATCTCTGCTTCATTCATATTAAGATTTCCTTTTAGACCTTCTAGAAGATCTCTTGATTCTTCTATCATCTTATTCATATTGAAGCCAAAATCCAAATCATAGAAAAATTCATCTTCAGTGATAATATCGGCTGACAAAACTGCTGGCAAAGACCCTTGATTCTTTCGTTTATCAGTTTCTAAGTCTGCCCACCATTCAGCATCTTGTCTCTTTGCAAAGAAGTATACACCAGAACCAAGCCACTCACTATTTTTACTGCTATGGATAAATCTGCTATTTAAAATTTTATTAGCTTTTTCGTCCAACGTGCCATGAAAGCCCTTGATGTTAACCATAAGTATACCACGTCCTATATCTTGCTATATTTAGCTATAACTTGTTATATTGTACAATCATTATCCTGATTCGTCAACACCATAAAAAATACAGGTAGAATAAGATATTTATCTTATTCTACCTGAGAAATAAAAAATCCTGCTTTTTACCGCGTTTTTTTACTTCGGATTGCAAATCACGCTATACCCAGCCTGACGCTGCAGCTCATCCATAGCTGCCTGCTGCGACGGCGTAAATCCTTGGTCAACAACTTCAAGCCGTTCACGAAGCGTCTCAGCGAAGAACTTCAGACGTGTATGTTTAGGCTGCAGGCCACCAAAGTTATTCCAGAGGATATCAATCGCAACAGCAAGCACATGATAAATTGCCTGTTCGGACACCGTCTGACACATGCGCTCGTATTTAAAGCCTGCCACCGGCGCAGGATTGCGGCGCTTAAGTTTACGTTTACTGCTCATCAAGCTCACTCCTTCGCCTACTCAAGCTCCTGATTATTCTTAACTATGTACAACATAATCAGACCATAGATCACCATGTCGCGCAAGGATTCCTCCGTTTTGTTAACGATACCATGGTCATAAATGAAAGCGATATGCTTATTCAGATAACCCTTAGCCACCTCGTACATCTTCTCGTAGCTGCCATCACGATGCTCCAGCAGCGCGCCGGTGCGGAAGTTTGACAGCGGATCATCACCAGCAGAATACTGCTGATGTTTTTCTTCGAATAAATCACCTACGCGTTCAAGCTCGTTAGCAATAAACAATGCAAATTCTTTAGATTCAATCATAATAACCCTCCTGAAACAATTCCTCTTTGGGCAGCACAAACCAATACTCGCCCAACGGGCTAGGTGGGTACCACTCCCATTTATAGCCCTGCTCCTTGCAGTACATCACCAAGGCATCAGATGCCAGACAGTTGATAAAGCGCCCGCTTTCTCTGTACTGCTTTGCTATAGGCTCAAATTTCGTACGCATTTCATCGGCAGTATAGTGTTCAAGCGCGCGACGGCCGTCGAATATAATACTCGATGCAAGATTTTCCGCGTGCCAGAATTCGCCATGGCGTTTCAGTTTTTTCTCTAATTCTTCATTCCACTCCATGCCTTTACTCCTTTTCCACCTTCATGCCTAACCGTTCTGCCCAGCGTTTCCATTTAGGATTTTCATCGTCGTTATAATCAATGAATGCAAGCAGACTGGCGACAGCTAAAACATCATGCAGCTCTTCCTCAAGGTTGGCTTCTGCTTCCTGCTCAGTGACTGGCGTAGGATTGTTACTATATCCACTTGCACGGATAAGCTTCAATGCTGCCTGTGACAGCTCAGCAGCCTCTTCGGCCAGCTGTTCCAGCAGTTCGTGGTCATTCAACACGCTCAAAATATATTCTTGATATTTATTCATTCTACAACCTCCACACCGCCACGCAGCAAAGCCAGAAAAATACGCATCTGCATAGACTGATTACCTATACTTGACCAATGGCAGCACTGGCTTGGACGGTACTCCAAATCATCAGCGATAAAACGGTACTGTGCCGGATACGCTCCACCATGCTTCGGCTTGAGCTTAAACGCTTTGCCAACAGGGACATGCAATTTTTCAGCAATTACAGGATACAAATTAATCATAATATCGGCGTCACCTCCGTTACGCAATAAGCAAAAACTTGACAGTAGCCACGAGCGCTGTGAAGTAATACAACTTCGCGGTGCTTGCGGATTAATTTTGAAAGGAAACTAGGTCCCGGAACCGTGGATTTTTGTACCACTCTAAGTTTTGCCCACTTCCGCTGACGCGGGCAGATGCGGCTAGTCTTGCAAGTGATTTTCGTTTGTAATATACGTTTACGTTCAAGAATTGTCATTACATCAACGCCTCCGCTCCATATAACATTAACGCCAGCTGCCGCACCAGGCGCGTACGCCTGCGCTGAATAGTAGCCAGCGATTCTCCCATAAACTCAGCCAGCCCAGCAATCTCAAGCCCCTGAAAATACAGCCTCTTTATAAAAGCCACATCTTCTTCACTATTCATGCGTTCCAAACGTAGCAGCGCTTTATTAATGCGATTAACTTCTGCCGTATCGCGTTCAAGTTTTATCTCTACAGCCATTATTTTCGCTGCCTGCTTTTCTTCAGGCGTGAGACGGATACCAGAAGCACCGCCCCAACAGGTAATGTCCTTAGACTTCTCAGTGTTCTTCTCTTTCTTCAGATCACGAATGTCTAATTTATAACGTTTTATATTCTCAAGCAAAACAGGATACGCATACAAGCGAGCCTCTGTCGCCTTGTAGCAGTCCTGCGGCTTAGGCTGGCTATTTAAGGCAGCCAGCGTTGCCACAACAGTATCATGTATCAGTTTTTTGTTGTCCACCTGCGCCACCTCCTATGTGTAAAAATAAATTCAGTAACAGCTCAGAGTGGGGAGCGAGCAGCTCCCTCGCCTCCTGCTGAGTCACCGTCGCCTCGTTAGCCATGACCAGACGCAGGCCGAAGCGTGCACTAGGCAGCAGCTCTGCTCCGGCAAAGCGCAGACCTATGAGCTTAACATACAGCTTGTGATCATGGCGGGCAGCACTTGGTAGCAGCTGCCCCCAGAACTCGCTGTCGGCATAATCAGGCCACGGATCACTTACCACGCTGCCTAAGCTTAACCAACCAGCCATGGATATACTCCCCCATCTTCTGACGCAGGTCGTCCGTCATCTCACAAATCGCCAACGCCTCCTCGGAGCTGCGTGCGATACCGGCATTGGCACCCGCTGCCAACATCGCCAGCAGGAACACGCACTGCTGCAGCGTCGGCTTGCCGGTTGCCGTCTTGCACTCGATAAAGATTGCCTTGCCCGACGGATACGCTACGCCAGACAAATCACTGTAGCCTTGCGGCGGTCCGCTCTTGAACCAGCGGGCGCGCTTATTCTCAAATTCCAACGTTTCCTGCGTCGGCTGCTCACGGTATAAATATCCTTCTCCAACATTAATGCGGAAAACCTTATGACCTGCTGCCGTCACTGCGATTTCTATTTCTTTCATAATTCGAGTTTCCGATTTATTCAAATTTTAACCTCCTGTATTCATCCTGACGCAGCAGGCGGATAGCTGCATTGCGGTACCGTTCCGGTACTGCCAGCCCCAGCTCCACCGCCTTGTGCAGCGACCAGGCGAACTTAAAAATCTTGCCATCGGCACGTCTGTGCGTCGCACGGAACAGTTCCAGCTGCGCCCATGACTTACACTCTATGTGTTTGCTGTATGGCATTCGCGCAACTTCCTGCAGAATGATGTCCTCCACGACTTCCGGACCTTCGCGTTCTTCTTTTTCCCACACGTAATGACAGAGAGGGCACTCGGTTACGCTGGACTTGACCACCGCGAAACAGTTCGGGCACTGCTTAACACTGAGCTCCTGCTTTTTCTTCTTGGCTTTTGCTTCCAAAGACCATTCCCTCACATCATCCGGCAGACCATGCCGCGTGAAATTGCCAACATGGTCCAGGATCAGCGCGACCTTATCCGGATTGTTGGGATTGGTACGCATCGACCTCATCGACTGCTGTATGTGCAGCGTGAGCGACTTGGTAGGCCGCATCAGCACCACGCAATCACAGTCAGGTACGTCAAAGCCCTCGCCAAACAAATCAACGTTGCAAAGCACCGTGACCTCACCGCGTCTGAACCCCTCTACGGCGGCCTGTCTTTGCGCCTGTGGCGTTGTACCGTCAAGGTGCATGGCATTTATTCCCTGCTCCCTGAAAGCGGCTGCTGTGCCCTCGCTGGTGGCGATAGACGAACAATACACGATGGTCTGCTTGCCCTTAGCCAGCTGCAGCCAGTTCTCAACAGCACTGCCAAAGATGGCACGCTTATTCATAAGAGCTTCAATTTCAGCCTTGTCGTAGTCGCCGCGTTTAGTATGCAGCTTGCTGGCATCCGCCAGCTGCACGCCGTAGTATTTGTACGGTGCCAGATAATGGTTCTGGATGAGCCACTCGGTGCTCACTGACTCGATGAGCTCTTCAAAGACGGCCCCCAGACCGCCCTCGTTCATTCTTTGCGGCGTGGCGGTAAAGCCTAAGACTACAGCTCCCGGAAAATGCTGCAGGATAGACAGATAGCTCTGCGACAGGATGTGGTGCGCTTCGTCAACCAGAATCAGCTTCGGCTCCTGAGTCTTTGCCAACCTGCGACAGACCGTCTGCACCATGCCTACGGTGCAGAAAGAGAAGTCTACGCCGCATGCAGCAAAAGTATTGGTAATCTGCTGGCACAGCTCTTTGCGGTGCACGATGAACAGCACCCTGTTGCCGCGTGCCGTGGCGCTGGCGGCGATGTTGCCCTGGATAACGGACTTTCCACCGCCGCAGCCCAACACTGCACACACGCTGTGCCGCCCCTGACCGATTGCCCTGCGGATATTATCCACCAGCTCCTGCTGGTAGGGACGCAGCGGTATCATTTTACCGTCGGCTCCCACTTATCGCAGCCATCGCAATGGTCGCAGGCGCTGGTGTCGCGATTAGCGCAGTCATTGCACAGCGGATCACGCAGCTGCAGGGGACGGTGGCAATCCTGCGGAATGGCTTTAACGTCGACAGTTACTTCATCAGCATCAGCCTCTTGCTCTGCGAACATATCCTGCTCCCCGCCACAGGGCTTCAGGACAAAAGCGCCGATTTCCGGATCATATTCCAGATACGTGTTAGGCAGGGAAACAGCACCGGCATTCTCCAGCTTCTCCGTGTAGTTGGCGGTAACCTTGTGCTTGAACAGCGGCACTGCAATGTCCTTACCCATTGTTTCAGAATAGGTCTCAGTCAAGCTGACGGACAGCTTCATGCTGATAGAGCCATCAGCAATACGGCCAGCAAAAAGCTTCTCCAGAAGCTGCTGCAGAAGTTCATTAAAATCGGCCTTCATGCCCTTAAAGGTGTCAGACTCCAGATTCAACATCAGGTATTGCTTATTCATTGTTTTGTCCCTCCAGTTTGATGGCAGCCTGCAGATAAGCGACCGCAGATTCCAGATAATCAACATCACCGGAGCACTGCCAATCATTGATTTCAAGCAGCGCATTATTTACAGTTGCGTTTTGCAGTCTATTCATTGTCTTATCCATTATTTTCCCTCCTTTTCCGGCTTAGCGAACCTTGTAGGTTAGCTAAGCTAACCTTTTAGATAACCTTCGCAATCCTTGGAAACCGCATGGTTGAGCGGTTTTTGAATTTTAGCTAACCTAGCTAACCTTTTTCTGAAAGAGTATCCTATATATTTTTTATTACTTTAGAACTTAGGATTTTTGGGAAATTAGAGCTTACATACGTATATATATATTAGGTTAGCTAGGTTATTAGGTTAGCTAAGGTCTTAAAAGCCGCATGGTTGAGCCATTTTTTTAGCTAACCTTTAGCTAACCTAGCTAACCTTTGATATAAAGAGCGACATAATTTGCTCTAACATGATTCAAAGTATAGAGTCCGAAAAATTTACCTTGTTTTGTTTTCAGTAAATGACCGGCTTCTGCCCATTTTTTCTTTAGAGCAGCATAGTCAAAGCCTTTCTTCTCTAATTCTTCCTCAAGAACGGTTTTATTAATCATGATTACGCCATCGTTTCTACGCCTGCCCCAGTAGGCATAACCGGCAAAATCGTGAAATTCAGTATCGAATTTGTCGGCGTTGGCACCGATGACATCAACAATAAGGTTAAATGCCCGCTCGCTCACATCAACCTCAGCCTTGCTCTTAACGAAACCAACTATATCCTCCGGCGACAGCACATCGCCAGGATCACCAAAGATAGCCTTGCTCGCAATAGCATCTGCCTGCAGCATGAGAGCCATCGCCATGGCCTGCTTCTCGGTCGTATCCGTTACTTCCAGCACCAGACGCATAATCTCATTGTAATCAGCCGCAAGTTTCTTCCCTTCCAGCGCTTCGATAAACGCCCTGCCTGCACAGCCAAAGTGCTGCGTGATAAAATTAACCACAGCATTGCCGTTTTTAATTATCTGCTGGTCGCACTCTACCTCGACGACGCGGTTTTTTACACCGCCGCCGGACTGACTCTTCGTGCAGGGTTCTTCGCCGGTGAAAACAAAGCTGTTCAGCCAGGACTTCTGCCGCTGGAATGTTGCATTAGTCATGCGTCCGCGGTCAAGACCTTCAGTGACGCGCATGATCAGCGTGTCATAATTTTCAAAGCGGCTTTTAATCGTCTGTAGCTCATCGCCAAAGAACGGCAGGTTACGCAGGATAGACGCCGTACTCATCATAGAGTTGACCGTCATATTCATGGTCCGCACCAGCTTGCCCATGCCCGGATTACCCCAGACAGACGCAGCCACCATCATGGCCACGGTCTTGCCGCTGCCGGTGCCGCCCCAAAGGTGCAAAACAAATGGCAGCGCAGATACGCGCTCGACCAGCACGCTCGCAAACGATGCCGCCAGGATCAGGCGCATGTACAGGTTCTGCCGGAGCGGTGCGACGTAGGCCGCCCATTCCTCCAGCGTGCCTTTACTTGAGACTGCCTGCACCAGAGATTTATACTGCTCCTCGCAGTCCAGCTTGACCTCGTCCGTGTACGGCACAAAGCCTGCATCGGACCAGCCCATGTGGTCAATCGACTTCACCCGCGGCAGGATGTCCGGGTTCATGGCGATGACCTCTGCCAGATACTTAACCAGCAGACCGGCGTTGTCGCTGTTGACTTCAACGCCGTTGTCTGCCAGCAGGATTATTTTGTTTTTATTGGCTAACGTGGAGCGCGGGACCACCACGCTCTGCCAGCCGCCATTTTTAAAATACGCAAGCCGGATTTTTTCCGTTTCATCCTCCACGTTCACCAGCAGCTCCGTCGGCATAATGGGAATGGGACTTGCGTATTCGTTTTTATATTCTGTCCCGACCTGTACCGCTCGATACACGCCATTAATTGATGTGTTCCAGTTACCGCACCGCAAGGCAAACAGCTGCTGCGGAAATTTAGTCAGATTATCTGACCTTATACCCTTGGCTGCCTGCTGCAGGTACGCTTTCCAGCAGCTCTCAAACTCCCTCTTGCAGCACAGCTCTCCGGCGCGAAACCTCGCCATGGAAAGCACCTGCTGACGCTTGGACGGCTCTGTGAGCGCCGCTATCGCCTCCAGAAGCGCGTCATCGATAAGGCTGAACCTGTCGCACCCTTCAAAGAATTCTCTGTCCAGAGAGAGCACCACAGGCCACTCGTAGGCTTCGATAGCCTCGGCAGTGCCACCGGCGGCAAAGTAATCTGCAATGTCACCTTTAGGCGGGCATTCAGGCCACAGCTTTGTGATGTCCATGACCTTCGCGCCTTGCCAGGCTGCAGCATAATCGGTTCCCTTCTCATCGTTGTCCGGGATGACGATACGCTCTGCATAAGATTCCAGCAGCGCCTTGTCCGTCGCGCTCAGCTTGACAGCCTTCTGGGCTCCGGTATTGCTCGTGGTTGCCAGTAGACCGGCAGCCGTCATTGCGTCGGCGCATTTCTCACCTTCAACGATGTACAACTTTGTGCTCCGATGTTGTGCTAGTAAATCTAAGTTATATAAGTTGTTACATCCTTCAGGCTTGGTATACACCGTGCGCCCTTCGGCATTGATATAAGCAAAACTGAAAACCTTGTGCCCATCGGCCCACTTGCGGCGGCGCTTGTAATAAGATTCAGTGCCGTCAGGGTTTCTGTAGACATGGCGGTAATCTTCAATAGGTTTTGTCGTCTTGTAATCTACAGGCTCCGGCTTTGCAGGCTTCGCTCCAAGACGGCGGAACTCTCGCAGGATGTCCGCACCGGGAGCGTTGCACTTCTGGCAATATACCAGAAGTGTGCCGCCCTTTTCATCTATGTGCAGATGATCTGCCTTACCGCACAAGGGACAGGTAGCGGTAACATGTCCGCCCGGCTTTATTTTTACACCGGTTAAAAAGGGGCGAATATCGTCCAGGTGCAGCTCGGACTTAGAAAGGGATCTCTTCATCACTGAGCGGTACGTTAGCACCGTAGCTGTCCATGCTGGAGACAGGAGCTGCGACCGGAACTGCTGCAGTGTCTACCTTTTTAAGTTCCGGAATCTCGAAGTCGCCCTTCTGGATGCGCTCTACGGAACAGAGCTGCGCTACCTTCAGACGCACACGGAGCTTGTTGTTCCAGACGTACTCTTCCTGCCCCAGCACAGCACCGACGACCATGCCGCAGAACTGCTGCTCGTCACCAGCAAAGCGGTCTGCTACAAAGCCAGCGTTGCCGCTCTTTTCTAACGCCACCAAAAACGATTTGAAGAAGCCACGCGCAGAATCTTTATAGCTGCGGATAAAGCTGAACAGCGGAATTTTGTCACCGCTGCGCTCCTTGCGCTGGCCATAATAACCAACAAACTGCTCGTTGGCCTTGTCTGCTACGCCTGCGATGTCGCAATAGATTTTCAGGTACTCCTTGTCTGCATGGTCTTCTACAGAGCAGATGGCCAGTACATAACCGCCAGCAGGCGGCGCTGCGTAGCCTTCACTCGCAGCTTCAACATTTCCCCAGTTAAGCTTTTTCATTTTTCTTTGCCTCCTCGTTAAATCCATAGTATTCACGAATAGCCGTATCAACAGCCTTCAGGTCATTGTCAATCTTCGGTGCGAACATCTCCATCGGAGACTTCGCAGGCGTGAAGCCATCGCTCTGGGTCGTGAACCAGTGCGCCTTACCGTCGGTCTCAGCCAGCAGCACGATGCTGAACAGGCCCTCTAGAGTGAGCTGATTGTCCAGCATCTTGCCCGAAGTTTTGGCTTTGATGTGACCAGTATCATCGCACTCCGTGTGATGCAGGAGATACACGATGGTATCATTGGTCGTATGGTCGCGGATCAGCGCCAGCAGATTGTAGAAATTCAACGCACAGTCGGTAAACTTCTGGTACCCGACCTCCTTCGCACGGTCAAACATGTTGAACGCCATGAGGTACTGCGAGTCATCGATAACGTAGCAGCGCAAGTTGTTCTTCGCCAACGTTTTCTGGATGACCTGATACGTCGCATGGTTTACGACGTTCAGCCGCTTCTTGAATGGCAGTGGCTTGCTCGCCACATTAAACACGCCAACCTCCGTCGACTCAAAGTTGCGCAGGCTCGTGGACTTGCCAGAGCCGGACGCGCCTAAAATCAATACAGGCATTCCCATAAAATCACTCCTTGTAATTTCCTTTTAATCTTGCCATCAGCGGACATTTCGGATGCGGCTTACTGCGCCATGGTTCCAGGCCTAAATATCTGCCAGCAGCATCAGGCTTGCTTAATTTGCACCAGCTACGTGTACAAATATCGCCAACCCCAACTGTTTTACACTGAGGGCAATTCTTGCATAACATAACAAATCTCATTTTAAAGTCATGTTCAGTTTCTGAATAACCTCAGCGCCCGGAATCTCCATGCCGCCCTTGATGGCCTTCTTGATTGCCGTCTTGTCAGCATCAACAGTAACCTTAGTGCGCTTGTACTCTTCAGGTACTGCATCAATATTCAGCACGTTGCAGATTTCGGACTTGCGCCACGTAATCTTGCAGCGGGGAGTTTCAAACTTCTCGCCGTACAATGCACCGGCCAGATAAGCCTTGCAGCGCTCGACTTCTTTTCTAATTACACCGGAGCGATGACTGAGAGTATTGGCTTCGGCGTCGATGGCATCGGCCTCGGCAAGCTTGTTCTTGATGTAGCAGCACATACCCTCAATCTTTTGGTCGCGCTCCATCTGTAGCGCCTCGAACTGCTGCAGGTTCAGGATTTCACCGTCATCAACACTGACAACGTGTTCTTCATCTAGCTGAATGCAGCTAGAGATTTTAGCATCAAGCTCGTATACATTAGCCATATTACTCAGCCTCCTTGCAAACGCCATCGTTTGGCATACCAGCGCCATCTGACGGCATACCGGAGCCATCAGCAGCAGGTTTTTCTGCGGAATCTTGCAGAGCTTTGTACATAACAGACCATTCATGAGACTGCAGCTCACGCATCTCGTTGAGCGTTGAGCCGATACGGTCAATGACATCAAGCTCTGCCTCCTGCAGGACCTCGTCTTGGTTGTCGTCCTCATTCCAGCGTTCCAGCAAGGCTACGTATTCACGCAGGCTCTGCATTTCAAGATTCAAACGCTGAATGAAAATATGGGTTTTCGTTCTAATCATTTTTGCACCTTACCTTTCTTTTTTGATTGTGGTGGTTTGAATTGTTTATACAACGCCCGACAATGCGGACAAGTATACGGTTCTTTTACTGTACGACTCACTATCCATTCAGTACCGCAAAAAATGCAGTCTGTGTAGTGAACACCACGGTCATCGGTTCTCATTTACAGCATCTCCAGTATATTCATTATTACTTCCTCCCTAAAATGTGTTATAATAGGAGATAGATGTTTGGTATCTATCCATCTTTACGCCCGCCAGTGTAGCAGCACTGACGGGCGTTTTTCTTACTCATCTGCGCACCTCTATGGGAATGAGGATTACATCCCCCGGCTGCAGTGTGCCCTTTATATTGCTAATCTCACGAGCATAATGGATGACTTCCCTCACATCTCTGCGGTCACCCTCTTGACTCATCACGCCACCGACCAAATGCCACAGCGTATCGCCGTCAGCAGCAGTAACCTTGACCACATAGCGGTCAACCGGGCGGCTGTAATCCCATGCAGCCCAAACGCAGCAGGCTACCAGTAAAGCAAACAATGCTTTTTTCATATCTACAACTCCTTCACGTTAAACGGATCAGTCACATCCTTGCCGTCATATGTGCTGAGGAACTCTTCCAAAGATTCCCGGCGGCATTTAAGGTTGCCAAGCTTCATGAATCTCAGCAGACCGGATTTCTTGAGCTTGTAAACGTAATCAACATTGCATTTCAGAAGTTTGCTTACTTCCGCAACAGTCAAAAGCTCTATACTTGCCATAATCTCATCTCCTTGCCTTAACCTTTGTTGGTGACGCCACAATCTGTTGCAACAGCAACGACGTTTTGTACATCACCATCAAGTAACATTTGATTAACCTCCAGAAGCAAGTCTATGTTTACACATAAGCTTGCTTCTATTTCATTTATGCCTTTAGCAAGCTGCTTGATTTCAGCAAGGCTTGCCGAAGGCATTTTTGCTTTGATTGTCAACATTGGCTTTTCACCTCTGTAGTTGCTGAAGTCGCTAAAGATTTAGCGCTGTCTAAACTTGGGTTATAAGGAACGGTATGATTTTTTATATCCGCTTTGACTAATTCAAAAACATTGTCGATAGCCGCTATTGGCACGCGCGCTTCATGCAGCGCCGCAATTATTGCTTTTACCGGCTCATTCGGATTGAATGATTGCATCCGTGAATCACCTCCGTGATATAATAAACCTTATAGAAAGGTGGTGATTATTGTGATTTGTAATATTTGTGGCAACGAAATTCTTGATGAAAGCCATGCTGAAAATCATTTAAAATTTCTTGCAGCAGCGGCAAAATGCGGATATTCCTATACTTATGCTGAGAGAGAAAGAATAAAGCGTACTCGCCGAGAACAGCTAAGCAACAAAAGTCTTTCCCTTAGTCAGCGTATAGAAGCTGCTGAAGAAGTTATGAAAATATTATTTTTCAGGAACATGGTTTCTTTAGATGAAATAAATTTAGCAATTCCCGAAAAAACATATTTTGCAAAGCTGCTTCATCAAAAGTCATTCTTAGAAAGCTTTGGCGAAGACGTTCATGCTGTTTTAGTTAAGCGTTACGGTTCTTTGCCTGGTCTTGAAGATGGGAAAACACATCAATTAGGCCTTCACGAAGTTTAATTTTATCTTCACTCGAAAGCTGCAATGTACGATCATCATTACCGTTCTTCATTGCAGCTTTTGCTGTAAACGGAATAAGATACTCAAATATTTTTATAAGGTCATACATGGCAAGTGTCACAAGCTCAGAGTCCAATAAAACCGTATCATTAATATGTTCAGATACGTACCAGATTAAATTACGGGCATAACACATTATTTCGGGATCCACATCTCCCCAAAACCGTTTTTCATACGGTAGCATCAGCTTGCTGGGAGCTTGTCTAAATCTTTTAGGCGTTTTAAAATCCATCTTTCCTCACCTCCCCATCTTCCGATAACACCTGCAGCACCCCATCACGCGGGTGCCGTTTTCATAATATGACGTGGCAACGGTCTGCACCGGAAAGTATTTTTTTAAAACCTTTGTGACACCGTGTTTCGTCAACGGCAGCAGGCTCTGTTCCATGCACCATTTTGTATAAGCGGTGTAAAAGTACTGAATCGGCGTGTCACGTTCCAGCGAGTCATACACGCTGGAGATGTACCGGTACGCGGCCTGCTCTGCCTCAGTAATATGCGCCGGCATCAGCGGCATCATTTCCTCAAGGTCGATGGAAAGCACCTTCGCCACCAGAGGCAGGCGTTCGCGGCGGCAGCTTGCGATGATGGCTGCAATGCGTATGCGCTGGTCAAATTCCAGCTGCGTGAAGTCCGTGACAGGCTCATCGTTGATAGGAACCGCCTGCGCCATAGCTTCGTACTTTCCGGTCTTTCTGATTGCCGGAATGACTTCGCTTGTCACCCAGCGCTTGAATTCCTTTGCTTTGGGCATCTTGCTGAAGAGGATGAGAGAGTAAAGACCGCTTTCGTTGATGATGACAGCATTACTTTTATAATTAGAACCAGTCCCCTGAATTAGGGTAGTGGTTTTATCTTCATCATCAACATGAACAGCGATAGCATTTTCAGGCTTTTTGTATCCCAAAATCTCTGCCACGTCCTTGCCGATAAACCACGGCTCTCCATTTTGCTGAATGGTACGAACCTGCCCAAAGTCAGGACTTTTAAAAATTTGCAAGTTATTCATTTCGCGCCCCCTTTTTGTTGTCACGATACGTGTCACAATTAGGCATAAAAAAGACGTTCTACACTTGTAGAATAATAATGTGCCAGCTTAACCTTGATTTCATCTCTAGGAATTCTATTCCCTGTTTCGTACATAGTTAACGCTGAAACGCTAATTCCAATGGCTTCAGTCACTTCTTTTTGCGTTTTCTTTTCAGAAAGACGCAATTTCAAAAGACGTTCTCCAATAGTTTTAGCATCGTTCATTTTATCACCTCCGTTTTTTCTGTCACGTTTTGTGACTAAATTTATAATACCACTTCATTCTCTTAATGTCAACACGTTTCGTGACATTTTTCTAGTTTTTCCCTTGCTATTATTCACGTTACGTGATATTATTTAGATAGTTACTAGAAAGGAGCTTTATCATGCCATTTAACACAATGCTTAAAACACTCAGACTAAAGAAGGGATTAACACAAGGTGAATTAGCTAAATTAACAGGTCTTACGCGAAGCGCAATAGGCATGTATGAATCTGGCAACCGAGAACCCAAATATGAAGTATTGGAATTGCTAGCTGATTTCTTCAACGTTGATATGAATACACTGTTAGACCAATCCGTCACCCTCACCCCCCGCGATGAACGCCAAATCGCCGCCGACCTCGAAAAAATGCTTGCCGACCTCGACAGCAAAAACTCTATGGCTGCCATGGGCGGCACCGTTGAAGATGATGAAGACAGAGAACTCCTGAAAGCAAGCCTGCAGGCTACCATGCGTCTGGCTAAGAAAATCGCCAAAGAAAAATACACTCCTAAAAAATATCGCCACGAAGAGGAATAATATCATGGATATCAAGGCTGCTGTGAAGCAGCTTACACATAAATACAAAACAAATAACCCCTTTGAGCTGGCACAGCTGCTGAACATCATCGTCATGTACGCAGAGCTTGGCAGCACATGGGGCTACTTCACTACTTATAAGCGTTCTAAGTTTATCATCATTAACCAGAACATATCCGAAGAATTGCAAGCATACACCTGCGCCCATGAGCTTGGCCACAGTGTTTTACATAAAGGCGTATCGACGCCATTCCTCAAAGCCCACACCCTTTTCAGCATAGAGAAAATAGAACGGCAGGCCAACACCTTCGCCGTGGAGTTGCTCCTGCCGGATGAGCTGCTGCAGCAGTATCCGGAAACTTCCATCCACCGCCTTGCTGACATGGTCGGCGTGCCGATGGGGCTGGAAGTGCTGAAGAAGTAAAAAATACCGCCAGCGCAAGGCTGACGGTGGAGACATTTTAGTTATAAATTTATGAAAGCGAGGAATGAAGACATGAAAGATGTAAAATTGTTTCAGAGTGCGCAAATTCGCTCCATTTGGAACGATGAAGCCGGAGAATGGTTCTTTTCTGTTGTCGATGTTGTCGGTGCATTGACCGACAGCGCGGATAAATCAGCTTATTGGCGCAAGCTAAAGCAAAGACTGAAGGCAGAAGGTAATGAAACCGTGACAAATTGTCACAGGTTGAAATTGCTTGCAGAAGATGGGAAAATGCGTCTCACTGACACCGCAAATACAGAAGGTATTCTGCGTATTATCCAATCTATCCCCTCGCCTAAAGCCGAACCATTCAAGCAGTGGCTCGCGCAACTCGGTGCGGACCATATCCATGACCTTGAAGCAGCAGAGGCTTTCAACAAGGAAATAGACGCTCGCATTGAAGCACGAAATAATATCAAACAGCATAACGTTGCTCTCGCTGATGCAGCCTTTGCCGCAGGCGTAAAAACGAACCTTGACTTCGCCAAATTCCAAAATAGCGGTTACATGGGACTTTATGGCGGTGAAACCGCTGGCGATATAAAACGTCGCAAGAAGCTTAAACCTAATCAAGAGATTTTAGACCACATGGGCAGTGTGGAACTCGGTGCGAACCTGTTCCGCATCACTCAGGCAGAAGACAAACTGCGCCGTGAGAATATCAGTAGCAAAGAAGCTGCCAACAAAGTGCATTACGAAGTCGGTCGTACCGTTCGCAAAACTATTGAAGAACTCGGCGGCACAATGCCAGAGAAATTGCCTACGCCAAGCGAAAGTATCAAGCAGCTTGATAAACCTAAAAAATAAAAAATACCGCCAGCTGGATGCTGACGGTGGGGAAGAAAGTAGTTATAAAGGAGGATTATTATGGATAAAACAGAAGAATTAAAATTATTCTTGAAAGAAAACGGTGTCAAAATACATGAAGTAGATTCCAAAAGAAACTATTGGTTTGTTCGCACAGATGGCGGCAACTATTTTGATGCTTATGTAAGCGGAAACTATATAGGTTTAGGTTGGAACACAATACCTTTCACTAAACCTGATGAAAAAGGCTGCTATCCGGAAGATTTAATCAAAGATTTAGAGAGCAAAGGACATAAGCAGCCTACCAGAGTTCTTAATCAAATTAAACGTTTTTACAAAGAAATGAAGAAAGGCGACGTTGTTGTAATCCCTTCAACCTCATCCTTAAATTTAGCGTTTGGCTATATTTCAGACGATGAAGTCTATATTGAAGAAAACATAACCGACGATGATATAGAAAACGGTGCTTGTCCTTATACGCGTCGACGTCACGTAAACTGGATAGTTAATATTGACAAAGCGCGCATAGACCCACACTTATATGCTTTATTTAGAAATCATCAGGTAATTTCTGACGGTAAAAGCTATGCTAGTTACATTGATCGAGCACTCCATACTTTATATATAAAAGATGGCATTGCACACCTTACTTTTACTGTTGAATCCAAAACAAATCCCAAGGCATTATCTATTCCGACATTTATGCTAGGGTTAATAGAGCGTACTGAAGCATTCATCAAAGAATATGAAATCATTGACGACTGTAAAAATCTTGAAAATGAAATCGACAGTAAAATCAATGTGCAATCACCCGGCGTTATTGAATTTTTAGGCTCTGCGACAAACATACTTGCAATAGCAGTAATGTCAATAGGATTATTCGGTGGTAAAGCTAAATTTGAGCACACAAAAGAAAAAACCTCCGGAGAAGTATCCACCGGAGGCTTAGCTGGTGCAATAGTAAAAATTCTAAATGCTTACAATAATGGTAAAAGTATAGACAATGCTAAAATGCAAAGCTGTAAAAAACAATTACAAATAAAGAATATCAATGACGACGAAGCCTAATATTGTTTATAGTCAGCTTCTCAGTCCAAAGTAACCAAATAACTATACCAGCAGACATAGGCCATCTGATAAATATAAATTCATAACAGTAATCGTGAAAAGCATAGTAAACCAAAACGCTTAACACAATATTTATTAAACTTGCAAAAAGCATAAATACACTGATAAATGATATTATACTTCTCAACATGACCTTATCCCCTTTCTAAAATATTTCTTTAAGAAAATCCCCCGGTGTTACCAGCACCGAGGGACCTGCAAGAACGTGTTACCAGCACGCTCAACGTAACCGCCTTTCGCCACAAAAGAGCTGATTACATCTATGATTATATCAGATTTTAATCAGCTCTGCTACACTACACCCAATTTTAAGCAAAGGAGCTGATTTTTATGTCAACATTAAACGTAACAAAACGCGGCGATAAATGGCAGTACCGTTTCGAAGCTGCTTCCGTCGATGGCAAGCGTAAGCGTGTTTCCAAATCCGGCTTTAAAACGAAAAAGGAAGCCGTGGAAGTCGGAACCAGGGCGCTGGCAGAATACAACGAAAGCGGTCAGACTTTCAATCTTTCCAGCATTTCCGTTGCGGATTATCTGGACAGTTGGATTGATACTTACTGCAAAATGAACCTCAAATATAATACCCAGCTTGGCTATCTTTATACTATCGAAAATCACCTGAAGCCCAGCCTAGGAATGTACCGGTTAAAAGCCCTCACCCCTTCCGCCGTTCAGGAATTCGTAAATTCTCTGAAGCTGCGCGGCCTCAGCAGGGCAAGCATCGTCGGTATCTTCTCCACGCTCTCTGCAGCGCTGGATTATGCTGTTGAGCCGTTGAAGTACATCCAATATAATCCATGCAATAACGTAAGAATCCCCAAGGATACGGCACCCAAGAAGGAAACCCGGTACATCATTACACCGGAGCAGTTTAAGCAGATTATAGAGCGCTTTCCGGAAGGCTCTAATTTTTATATTCCGCTTATGATCGGCTACTATACCGGCGTAAGAATTTCCGAATGCTTTGGCCTTACTTGGAATGATGTCGATTTTGATAATCAGACCATAAATATCAGCAAGGCTTTGCTTAAGCGCAACTGTGGCGCAGATGTAAGGGAAGTTCTGAAGAAGAAGGGCAAGAAGGAAGAGAAAAGCGCCTGGTATTTCAACAGCACAAAAACTTTCAAGTCCAACCGCATCATCAATATCGGTGATACCCTCTGTGCTGCATTGAAAAAAGCTTACGACCGGCAAATGGCCAACAAAGCCTTCTATGACGAATACTACACAAAAATCTACAAAAAGCCGGAGCAGGACGAGAAGGGCGATACCATTTACCGGCTCATAGAAATTGAAGCCGGAGTTCCCTGCCCTCTTGAGTCCGTGGATATGATTAACGTAAGAGAGAACGGCCAGATGCTGAGCATGGACAGCATGAAGTACTGCAGCCGTGCAATCCACTATGAGCTGAAGATAAATTTCAACTACCATTCACTGAGGCACACACATGCTACAACGCTTATTGAGAACGGTGCCAATATAAAGGACGTGCAGGAGCGTTTAGGACACTGCAACATAGAAACAACACTTAATACATATACCCACAATACCGACTACCTGAGAAATCAATCAGTAGAAATCTTTGAAAAGGCGGTTCAAAAATAAACAAAAAAAGGCGCCCAGACAACAATTATTTGCTGTCTGAGCGTTTTGTTTTTTGCTATTAAATTGTGGCCATCTAAAATTTTCGGCCACACGAGGGCCACAAAATACAGTTTTTCGCCCCTCTGAAACCCTTAAAATGCCGTATTCATGCGGTTTAGCAGCACCACAGTTTCCACATGGCTCGTCAATAGAATTGGCTTCATCATAGGTATTTTACAGCCATAAGATTTCATTTATATTAGTTGAAAACTGCCTTAAATAAGGGATTGAAGCAACTAAGCTACATCTATTGTAATT
>Ga0129312_1000297_pt1 | contig 47091 bp, 42 predicted proteins | sample O827metagenome_FD_94434 | JGI IMG/M metagenome (GOLD analysis project Ga0129312, IMG submission 94434) | Orangutan group fecal microbial communities from Wisconsin, USA - O827 metagenome | ecosystem: Host-associated > Mammals > Digestive system > Large intestine > Fecal | place: USA: Wisconsin... | reverse complement strand
GCTATGCTGATTTATCGTTATGGGCTGTCGGCTCTGAGCTTAAAAAGTGAGGATGGTGGTTATGGAGCTTTTTGAAATTGAGCAGTTAAAAGGATATACAATCACACCCAACTTTCATCAGCGTGACAGGACTATCACCCTAAAGGCGAAAGGACTTCTCTCGCAGATGTTCTCCCTCCCCAACGATTGGGACTACACTTTGAAAGGTCTTGCCTATATCAATCTGGACGGCATTGATTCCATCCGAAGTGCTATCAAGGAGCTTGAAAAAGCCGGTTATATCGAGCGAACAAGAATCCGTGACGACCACGGGCGATTGCGTGGAACAAAGTACAAAGTCTTTGCAAAACCCCGTTCACCTATATCGGATTTACCTACGTTGGAAAATCCAACACAGGTGAAACCTACGCAGGCTCAACCTACGCAGGAAAATCCAACGCAAATAAATATAGATATAACAAATACAGAAAAAACAAATACTGATTTATCAAATACTCATTCATTCCTTTCCGACGGCTCACGCTCGTCTGTGCTTGCAGCACTTGAAGCGAAGCGAAAAGAAGCGGATTACAGAGACATTGATGAGTATAGAGAAATCATCAAGGAGAATATCTGCTACGACTATCTGCTTGCAGATATGCCATACGACCACGACCGCATAGAGGAAGTCTTGGAGCTTATCGTTGAGACCGTTTGCTCCACGAAGAAATATATCCGTGTTGCCGGTACGGACTATCCTGCAGAGGTTGTCCGTTCAAGGCTCTTAAAACTGGATATGGAACACATCAAGTTCGTGTTTGACTGTCTCAAAGAGAACACGACCAAGATACGCAACATCAAGCAATATCTTTTGACCACGCTGTATAACGCCCCCACCACTATCGGCAATTATTACTCGGCGTTAGTTCAGCACGATATGTACGGTGACTCTCGTGATTAAACACGGGAGTATTTTTATGCCCAGGAAAGGAGGCTCTACTTGAAAATATTTATCTACCATAGGGTGAGACCCCCTTAGCGTGAGAACCCATCAACCCACCTGCACCCATTTCCAAAGGAAGGAGGTATGTCTATTGCAGGAAGAAGTTGAACAGCGAACAGTAACATTGGCTATAAGCACTTCAAAAATGACAGCCAACGTGCTGAAATCGGCAATTTCAAAGTACCTTGCCTATCGAAAAGATAAGGCAAAGAACGGTCCCGTAAAACCCTGCGGAAAGCAAAGCGTTAAAAAGCTCGTACAGCAGGACAAAGGCGTAACGAACATTGAGATTACCGATAAGAACATCAAGGACTTTGAGCGAATTGCGAGGAAATACGGCGTGGACTTCGCTCTGAAAAAGGATAAGACGGGAGAAATCCCGAAGTACCTTGTCTTCTTCAAAGCTCGTGATGCCGATGCTCTGACAGCGGCGTTCAAAGAGTACACGGCGAAAACCGACCGCAAGAAGGAACGCCCCTCTGTACTTCAGAAGCTCCGCAAATTCAAAGAAGCGGCGGTTGACATTGCCACACCCAAAGTACGGAAGAAGGAGCTGGATGCACGATGAAGAACGTGAATTATAAAAAGCTCATTCTCCCCAACATTCCGTATGTGTTCATAGGGCTTCTCGCCACCAAGCTCGGACAGGCGTTTCGTTTATCACCGGGTACGGATTTTTCCTCAAAGCTACTGAGCATTATGGACGGCTTTTCAATGGCGTTTGAAAACATTATGCCGAGCTTCCACCCGATTGACCTGCTCGTAGGTATCGCAGCAGGCGTTATCATCCGTCTTGTGGTGTACTTCAAGGGCAAGAACGCAAAGAAGTACCGCAAGAACATCGAGTACGGTTCAGCTCGTTGGGGTACACGGGAGGATATTGCTCCTTTTATGGACCCTGTGTTTGAAAATAACGTCATCCTCACGCAGACGGAAAGCCTTATGATGTCGAACAGACCCAAAGACCCCAAGAACGCACGAAATAAAAACGTGCTTGTCATCGGCGGTTCGGGTTCCGGTAAGACGAGGTTTTTCCTAAAGCCAAACCTTATGCAGATGCACAGCTCCTACGTTGTAACCGACCCGAAAGGCTCGGTTGTCTGCGAGGTTGGTAAGCTGCTTGAACGCAACAACTACAAAATCAAAATCTTCAACACCATCAACTTCAAAAAGTCGATGCACTACAACCCCTTCGCCTATATCCACAGCGAAAAGGACATTTTGAAGTTGGTAACGACCCTCATCACCAACACGAAAGGAGACGGAAAATCCGGTGATGAGTTCTGGACGAAAGCGGAAACGCTTCTGTATTGTGCCTTGATTGGCTACATCCACTATGAAGCTCCGCCCGAAGAACAGAACTTTACGACCCTGCTTGAGTTCATCAACGCTATGGAAGTCCGAGAGGACGACGAGGAATACAAAAACCCCGTTGACAGAATGTTTGAAGAATTGGAAGCAGAAAAGCCCAACCACTTTGCAGTCCGTCAGTACAAGAAGTATCGCTTGGCGGCGGGCAAAACAGCAAAGTCGATTTTGGTGTCCTGTGGTGCTCGATTGGCTCCCTTCGATATTGCGGAGCTTCGTGAAATCACAATGTATGATGAACTGGAGCTTGATACCCTCGGAGATAAAATCTATCTCAACGAGAAAGGTAAAAAGGATAACAGATATTCCAAGACAGCTCTGTTCCTCATTATGAGTGATACCGATTCGACCTTCAATTTCTTAATCTCTATGATTTACACTCAGCTTTTCAACCTCTTGTGTGAGAAAGCAGACGACGTTTACGGTGGCAGATTGCCTGTCCACGTCCGTTGCCTTATCGACGAAGCGGCGAACATCGGTCAGATACCGAACCTTGAAAAGCTCGTAGCCACAATTCGAAGCCGTGAAATCTCAGCCTGTCTTGTCCTGCAGGCTCAATCACAGTTAAAGGCTTTGTACAAGGACAATGCCGACACAATCATCGGTAATATGGATAGTCGTATCTTCCTCGGCGGTGCTGAACCGACCACGCTGAAAGAACTGAATCAATCTCTTGGCAAGGAAACAATCGACACGTTCAATACCGGTGAGAGCCGAGGAAGAGAGGTTTCCCACTCCCTCAATTATCAGAAGCTCGGTAAAGACCTTGCAACGATTGATGAGCTTGCCGTCCTCGACGGTGGCAAGTGTATCCTGCAGCTCCGTGGTGTTAGACCGTTTATGTCGAACAAGTTTGATATAACCAAGCACCCGAACTACAAGTACCTCTCCGATGCAAGCGACAAGAACTACTTCGATATTGAAAAGTACCTCTCCACTCAGCTCAAAACCAAACCGGACGACGTTTACGATGTATTTGAAGTGGATGCGTCCGATGTGTCATCAACCGCTTAACGGCGGTTTTTATCATAGATAAGACAACTAAGACAAAACGACCACTTTCAAAAATCAATTCAAACAAAATTTTTGAAAGGAGTGCTAAACGTCAAAACCTGTGGTCTGTGCGGTATTCGTACCTCACTCTTTGCGTTTGGCTGTTTAATCTATGGAATTTTTTAACTCTGCTATTGGCGTCCTCCAGACTCTCGTTATTGCTCTTGGTGCCGGTCTCGGTATTTGGGGTGTAATCAACCTGCTCGAAGGTTACGGTAACGACAACCCCGGTGCAAAGTCCCAGGGTATGAAGCAGCTTATGGCAGGCGGCGGTGTTGCCCTCATCGGCATTACTCTCGTGCCTCTGCTCTCCGGTCTTTTCGGTTAATACCGACAAAGAATGACCGCAACAACTAATTCTCTTGGCTCCCGTTCAAGAATAAGGACGGGAGCCGGAAAGGAGGGATTCGCCGTCTATGGGTATGATACTCGATTCGATTGTTGAATGGCTGAAAGAGGTTTTGGTTGGCGGCATCGTCAGCAATCTCTCCGGTATGTTCGACAGCGTGAATCAGCAGGTCGGTGATATTGCAGGTCAAGTCGGTGCAACCCCGCAGGCGTGGAATGGCTCTATCTACAGTATGATACGAAGCCTCTCGGATAACGTCATAGTCCCGATAGCCGGTGTGATTTTGGCGTTCGTTATGACAATGGAGCTAATCCAAATGGTAGCGGACAAAAACAATATGCACGGCGACGTAGATACTTGGATGTTCTTCAAGTGGATTTTCAAGACAGCGTGTGCCGTTATCATCGTAACAAACACTTGGAATATCGTGATGGGCGTGTTCGATGTAGGACAAAGCGTAGTCAACAGCGCTGCAGGCGTAATTGCTCACGATACGTCAATAGACATTAACTCGGTCATTGTGGACTTGGAAGAACGTCTATATGAAATGGACATCGGACCTCTATTCGGTCTGTGGTTCCAGAGCTTGTTCGTAGGCATTTGCACTTGGGCACTTACTATCTGCATTTTTATCATCACCTATGGTCGTATGATTGAAATTTATCTCGTGACCTCCGTTGCTCCGATTCCGATGGCAACGATGGTCAGCAAGGAAGGCGGCAATATGGGACAGAATTATCTTCGCTCCCTGTTTGCGTTGGCGTTCCAAGCATTTCTCATTATCGTCTGCATAGCGATTTATGCGGCACTCGTCCAGAATATATCCGTTGATGCAGACATCAGCTCCGCCATTTGGACTTGTATGGGCTACACGGTTCTTCTGTGTTTCACCCTGTTCAAGACCGGTTCAATGGCAAAATCTATCTTCTCGGCACATTAAAACGGAGGTGATGCACTTATGGCTTATGTGCCCGTACCAAAAGACTTAAACGCAGTTAAGACGAAGGTAATGTTCAACCTCACGAAACGCCAGCTCGTATGCTTTGGCGGCGGTGCGGCTGTAGCTGTACCTCTGTTCTTTCTGTGTAAAGCATTTATGAGCACAACCGTGGCGGCAATCATTATGGTAATCGTCCTGTTGCCCTTTATGCTTCTGGCTATGTACGAAAAGAACGGACAGCCGCTTGAAAAGATTGTCCGAAACATCGTGCAGGTCTGCTTCCTCCGTCCCAAGCAGAGACCGTATCAGACCGACAACTTCTATGCGGTTTTAGAACGGCAGGAAAATCTCGACAAGGAGGTATATCGCATTGTCAACAAAAAGAAAGCTCACGAAAGCAGAAAAAAGGCAGATTGAAGCTGCTATCGCACGAGCGAAAAACCAAGATAAGAAGAAAAAGTCGGCACAGGACAGTATTCCGTTTGAGCGAATGTGGCAGGACGGCATTTGCCGTGTGAAACCCGGTTACTTCACGAAAACGATTCAGTTCCAGGACATTAACTATCAGCTCAATCAGAACGAGGATAAAACCGCAATCTTTGAGGGCTGGTGCGACTTTCTCAATTACTTCGACAGCTCCGTTAAATTCCAGTTGTCCTTTATGAATCTGTCAGCAAACAAGGACACCTACGGGAGCAGCATCGAAATCACACCGCAGGGCGATGACTTTGACGGCATCCGCATCGAATACACCGATATGCTCCGTAGTCAGCTTGCCCGTGGCAATAACGGTCTTATCAAGACCAAGTATCTGACCTTCGGTATTGAAGCGGCAAATGTCAAGGAGGCAAAGCCGAGACTTGACCGCATTGAGACCGATATTCTCAATAACTTCAAGAGGCTTGGCGTAGCGGCTGAACCCTTAAACGGCAAGGACAGACTTGCTCTGATGCACGGAATGTTTCATATGGACGAACAGCTCGATTTCCAGTTCTCTTGGGATTGGCTTGCTCCTACAGGACTTTCCGTTAAGGACTTTATCGCTCCGTCCTCTTTTGAGTTCCGCAACGGCAAGGAGTTCGGCGTTGGCAAAAAGCTCGGTGCGGTATCGTTCTTGCAGATTTTAGCACCCGAACTCAACGACCGTATGCTCGCTGAGTTCCTCGATATGGAATCCAGTTTGATTGTCACGATGCACATTCAGTCCGTTGACCAAGTGAAAGCCATCAAGACGGTCAAACGCAAAATCACCGATTTGCAGAAGATGACCATTGAGGAACAGAAAAAGGCAGTTCGCTCCGGTTACGATATGGATATTATTCCGTCTGACCTTGCGACATACGGAAGTGAGGCGAAGAAAATCCTGCAGGATCTACAGAGCCGAAATGAGCGTATGTTCCTTTTGACCTTCCTTGTGCTCAACGCAGCGAACAACAAACAGCAGCTCGCCAACAACGTATTCCAGGCATCCAGTATCGCACAGAAATATAACTGCCAGCTCACCCGTCTCGACTTCCAACAGGAAGAAGGACTTATGAGCTGTCTGCCCATCGGGTACAACCAAATCGAAATTCAGCGAGGCTTGACCACTTCAAGCGTCGCTATTTTTGTACCCTTTACGACCCAAGAACTTTTCCAGACCGGAAACGAAGCCTTGTACTGCGGTATCAACGCTCTTTCCAACAATCTTATTATGGTTGACCGAAAGAAGCTGAAAAACCCCAACGGCTTGATTTTAGGTACGCCCGGTTCGGGTAAATCCTTCTCTGCGAAGCGTGAGATTGCCAACGTCTTTATGGTTACGTCCGATGATATTATCATCTGTGACCCCGAAGCCGAGTACGGACCTCTTGTTGAAAGGCTTCACGGACAGGTCATTCGTATCTCTCCGACCTCTCCGCACTATATCAATCCTATGGATTTGAACCTTAACTACAGCGACGATGAAAACCCGCTGTCGCTGAAATCCGACTTCATTTTGTCTCTCTGCGAGCTTATTGTCGGCGGCAAGGAGGGCTTACAGCCCGTTGAGAAAACGGTTATCGACCGTTGTGTACGCTTGGTATATCGAGACTACTTAGCAGACCCCAAGCCCGAAAAAATGCCAATCCTTGAGGACTTGTACAACGAGCTTTTGAAGCAGGAGGAAAAGGAAGCCCACTATATCGCAACCGCACTTGAAATCTACGTCACCGGTTCGCTTAACGTGTTCAATCACAGAACCAACGTGGACATTCAGAGCCGTATCGTGTCCTACGACATTAAGGAGTTGGGCAAGCAGCTCAAAAAAATCGGTATGCTGATTGTTCAAGACCAGGTGTGGAACAGAGTCACAGTCAACCGAGAAGCCCGAAAGTCCACTCGATACTATATCGACGAAATGCACCTTCTGTTGAAGGAGGAACAGACAGCGGCATACAGCGTTGAGATTTGGAAGCGTTTCAGAAAATGGGGTGGCATCCCGACAGGTATCACGCAGAACGTCAAAGACCTGCTTTCTTCCCGTGAGGTCGAAAACATCTTTGAGAACAGCGATTATATCTATATGCTCAACCAGGCATCCGGCGACCGTCAGATTCTCGCAAAGCACTTGAATATCTCTCCCCATCAGCTCTCCTACGTCACCCACAGCGGTGAAGGCGAAGGGCTGCTTTTTTATGGCTCTGTTATCTTGCCCTTCATCGACAGATTCCCGAAGGATACCGAGCTGTATCGCATTATGACGACCAAGCCGCAGGAGCAGACGGCTAAAAACAACTAAAACACAGTATGGAGGATTTCAAAATGAACAATGAAATGTATCTGATTCACAAGGACGACTATATCAACCACATCGACAATCAGCTTCACCTTTATGTAATGGTGAAGCAGCTCGCTCTCCACATCAATCGTCTCGCTCCCAACCGTGGAAGCAAGAAAATCTCCGATATGGCAAAGCATTACAACACTCTTGCCGAGTCGATGTTCAAAAGTCTGGGTATTCCCAAGTCCTATCTGCTTTTCGGTGACGAGGATGCTCTTACCGAGCTGATGGAGAATGAGCTGATTGCACCGGAGGATGCAGGCTATTATCCCATCGACGACGAGGACGATTGCGACGGCGAGTGCTGCTGCGGTGATTGCGACGGCTGTTGTGCCTTTGACGATGAGGACGAGGACGACGAGGGCGAGGCGATTGCCGAGTTTATGGAGGGCTTCGGCAGCTTACTGTCAGAGTTTAACGGTCTGGCTCGCAGTATCTTCGGTGACAACGTATCGGTTCACATCATTGTGGATTGACCCCACGCTTACCCCAAAAACGGGAGGTGATGCTTTATGAGTAAGCGTTCGCCACGGCTACAGTTTACCGATGAGGAACGAGCTTCCCCCGAACTGAAAAAAGCCATTCAGAAAGCGGATAAAAAGGCGGACAAACTGGATAAAGCCGAGGCTAAAATCCCGAAGAAAACCGTCAAGCGAAAAGAGCGTGTTGTGGATGCCGAAGGTAGAGTCACGACACGCTTACACTTTGAGGAAGTCGATAAGAAAAAGCCTCCTTCCAAGCTCTCCCATTCGGTAACGGATGCTCCACTCAATACGGTGCTTGCGACCGCACACCGACAGGTCAGAGAGTCCGAGGACGACAACGTGGGCGTTGAGGGTGCTCACAGATTAGAGCAAGCTGCCGAGGGCGGTGTGCGGACGGTTCAATCCGCACATCGTTCCCATAAGCTCAAACCCTATCGAAATGCGGCTCACGCAGAGGCGGCGGCTGATAAAGCCAACCTAAAGGTACTCAACAAACAAGCTCAACGTAACAATCCGCAGTTTTCCAGTAACCCCTATTCCAGATGGCAACAGAAACGAGCCATTAAAAAGGAATATATGGCTGCAAAAGCAGGCAAGACCGGAAAGAACACGGCAAAGGCTACGCAGAAAACGGCAAAAACGGCAAAGAAAGCTGCCGAGAATACAAAGAAATCGGCAACCTTTTTGGCAAAGCATTGGAAAGGCGCTTTGATAGCCCTCGCTATTCTGCTCATCGTGGCGTTTCTCTTGAACGTAGTTTCTTCCTGTTCTGTCCTTGTTCAGAGTGGCGTGTCAGCTTTCGGTGGCTCGTCCTATGCGGTTGAAGATACCAGTATGCAGGATGCAGACGCACAGTATTGTGCTCTTGAAGCGGAGCTGCAGGAGTATCTTGACACTTACGAAAGCACTCACGACTACAACGAATACCACTATTACCTTGATGAAATTTACCACGACCCCTATGTGCTTCTCTCGGCTATCTCGGCTCTGCACGGAGGCGAATGGACGATTGACGAGGTAGGCAGCACACTTCAAATGCTGTTCGACAAGCAGTATATCCTAACGGAAACGGTAACGACCGAAACAAGGTATCGCACCGAAACCCGAACAGGAACGACCACCTACACAGACCCCGACACAGGCGAAACCGTAACGGAAACCTACGAGTACGAAGTTCAAGTGCCTTACACCTACTATATCTGCAACGTAACACTTGAAAACTTCAACCTCTCTCACGTTCCCGTGTATATTATGAGCCAAGAACAGCTCTCAATGTACGCCACCTATATGAGTTCGCTTGGAAACCGCCCCGACCTCTTTCCCGATTCTGAATACGTGGACAGATATTTTAACACCGAGTATGAGGACTATGAAATCCCTGCATCGGCTCTGTCTGACCCACAGTTTGCCTCGATGATGGAGGAAGCGGAAAAGTATCTCGGCTATCCCTATGTGTGGGGCGGTTCGTCTCCTTCCACCTCGTTTGATTGCTCCGGCTTTGTCTCCTGGGTAGTCAATAACTGCGGTGAAGGATGGAATCTTGGCAGACTTGGAGCTGAAAGCCTACGGCACACCTGCTCTTACGTCTCGCCGCAAAACGCACGACCGGGCGACCTCATTTTCTTTGAGGGAACCTATGACACAACGGGAGCTTCCCACGTTGGCATCTACGTTGGCAACAATATGATGATTCATTGTGGCGACCCCATCCAGTATGCAAGTATCAACACAAGTTACTGGCAACAGCACTTTCTTTCATTCGGGCGTTTACCAAGCCCATAAAGGAGGATTTATGAACCCAAGAGTTGTGAAGCTGCGTGAGGAACGAGAAAAGAACGTAGCGAAGATTGCCTCTCTGCAGGCAAGAAACAAAAAGATTGATGCTGACATCATTCAAATCGAAAACACAGACATTCTCGGTATGGTACACGAGTTTGGCTTGTCGCCCGATGCTCTGTATGAGCTGATTGTGGCAGCCAAGAAGAACCCTATCCCGTCTATGTCGCAAACTGAAACCATTGAAACGGAGGAAGAAAATAGTGAGGAATAATCTTAAAAGAATCATTTCTTTGATGCTCGTCGTGCTTTGCGTGGCGAGCTTTTCTGTTACTGCATTTGCCTATGACGGCGGCGAGGTTGATACCTCGACCGTCGTTGATTCCACCACCGACACCGAGACCACGGTAACGGACGAGACCGAAGCTCCTGCAACGGATGAGACCGAGGCAGACTTTGAAATCCCGTTTAATTACACCATCGACAACGACGGAAATCTCATTATCACAATCGAAGGTGCAACCGACCCCGCTGAAATCACTACGACCGGCACGGTAGTAACAAACGGCTCTCGCCTTAACCTTCGTACCGGAGCAGGCTTGGATTTTGAGATTATCGACCAGCTTCGCCCCGGCGAGGAAGTGACGGTCATCGGCTCTGAGGGCGATTGGTATGAGGTCATCGTTCCCGAAAAGAAAGGTTACGTTCACGGCGACTATCTGGAGCTTATTGAGAAAGCGGAACAGAACAGCGAGCTTGACCTTGCGATGCTCATTCACCTTATGGGAATGATGTTCGACGGCTTTGAGGGCTTTGGCGACTTTGAGAGCATTTTGGGAGGTTTGTTCGGTACGGACACCGAGACCGAGAACGGAAAACCGCCCTTTGCCTTTACTCCCGACGGCAATATGACCTTGATTGACGACTTCCTGCAGATTGAAGTACCCGGCGACGAGGAAAGCGAGCAGGTTGAGAAGCAGTTCATCACAGTTCAGTCCAAGAACGGCAACACCTTTTATATTGTTATCGACCGCAACGGCGAGACCGAGAACGTGTACTTCTTGAACCTCGTTGATGAAGCTGACCTTATGGCACTTATGGAGGGCGAGGAAACCGAGCCTATTATTCCGACCTGCACTTGTACGGATAAATGCGTTGTCGGTTCAATCAATACGAACTGCGAAATCTGCCACAGCAATATGAGCGAGTGTACAGGCAAAGAACCCGGTGTAGAACCCGAACCCACCGAGCCCGTAGAGGATAAACCCAAAGAGGAAAAAGGCTTTAACTTCTTGCCTATCGTCATTCTTCTGATTGCTGGCGGCGGTGGATTTGCCGTTTACTGGTTCAAGTTCAGAAAGCCCAAGGAAAAGACCAACGGCAGCACCGACCTTGACGATTACGACTTCGGACAGGACGATGACGACTATGACGAGGAAACCGAGCTTGACGATGCCGATGTTATGGCAGAGGCAGAAAGCGAGGACGATGAAAACTGATGAGGTTCTTTGATAGCTGTGCAGGCAGAGTTACGTTGGCAGATGTCGCAGAGGACATCGCCAACGACCTCGCCTTTGAGAAATATCTGAAAAAGCTCCACGAAGATAAGGAGCGACGTAACGCAAACAAAGATAAGGAGAAAGACAATAATGGCAAAACGACTTGTAATTGCTGAAAAGCCCTCTGTGGGCAACTCTATCGCAGCCGTTCTTGGGGTGAAAGACCGCAAGGACGGCTATATCGAAGGACGTGACTATATCGTGTCTTGGGGGTTCGGTCATTTGGCTGAACTCTCCAACGCTGACACTTATGACGAGAAATACGCCAAGTGGTGTTACGACGACCTTCCCATCATCCCTTCCGCTTGGAAGTATAAAATCCCTCGTGATAAGTACAGCCAGTTTGAAACGCTGAAGAAGCTGATGCACCGAGAGGACGTGTCCGATGTTATCAACGCCTGCGACGCAGGGCGTGAGGGTGAGCTTATCTTCCGCAACATCTACAAGATGACCGGATGCAAAAAGCCCATCTATCGCCTTTGGATTTCCTCTATGGAAGATACGGCAATCGAACAGGGCTTCCGTGAACTGAAAGACGGCAAGGAGTACGACAATCTCTTTGCTGCTGCCCGATGCCGTGAATGGGCTGATTGGCTCGTTGGTATCAACGCAACACGCCTTTTCTCCGTGCTGTATCACAGAACCCTTAACGTCGGTCGTGTTGTCTCTCCGACCCTCGCTCTGCTCGTTCAGCGTGAAGCTGATATTATGGCTTTCAAGCCCGAACCCTTCTATACGGCAGAGCTTGACTTCGGGAGCTTCACAGCCGCAAGCGAGAAGTTCAAAAAGAAGTCCGAAGCGACCTCTGCTATTTCCAAGAATAAGGATGCTGCAGTTGTGGAGAGCGTAACGAGCAAGGAAAAGACCGAGAAAGCTCCTGCTCTCTACGACTTGACCACGCTCCAGAGAGATGCAAACCGTCAGCTCGGCTACACCGCACAGCAGACCCTCGACTACGTTCAGAGTCTCTATGAAAAGAAGCTCTGCACCTATCCCCGTACCGATAGCAGATACCTCACCGACGATATGGCAGACGGCGTAAACGCCATCGTGTCCTGTTCCGCAGGTATCTGTGATGTGTCTGCACCTGCTGTAGTTCTGTCCCGACAGATCTGCAACAGCAAAAAGGTGACTGACCACCACGCCATTATCCCTACAATGGTTGCCGGTGAGACCGACATTAAAACACTGCCTGCAGGCGAGCGTGAAATCCTTGTGATGATTGCCAAGCAGGTACTTCGTGCCGTCAGCGAAAGCTATCGCTATTGTGAGACGGTCGCTTTTATCTCCTGCAACGGCAACACCTACACCGCCAAGGGCAAAACCATTTTGGAAACCGGATGGAAAGCCTACAACGACAAAGAGCAGACCGATAAGGTTCTTCCCGAACTGGCAGACGGTGACGAGCTGCAGGTCGCAAGCTCCGAAATCAAGGAAGGAAAAACTACACCGCCTGCACACTACACCGAGGATTCCTTGCTGTCTGCTATGGAAGTGGCAGGAGCAAAAGAAATGCCCGATGATGCCGAGCGTAAGGGCTTGGGAACACCTGCAACAAGAGCCGGTATCATCGAAAAGCTGATTGCAACGGGCTTTGTGGAGCGTAAGAAAGCCAAAAAGACCGTCAGCCTCGTTCCTGCTCAGACGGGCGTTTCTCTCATTACTGTTCTCCCCGAACAGCTCCAGTCCCCCTTGCTCACCGCAGAGTGGGAAAACAAGCTGAAAATGGTGGAGCACGGCGAGATGGATGCCGATGCGTTTATGGCAGAAATCAGCCTTATGGTCAATGAGCTTGTCAAAACCTACTCCGTCATCAAAGGTGCGGAAGTCCTCTTTCCCTCCGGTCGTGACGTGATTGGCAAATGCCCTCGCTGTGGTGGAGACGTAACCGAAAGCAAAAAGGGCTTTTTCTGTGAGCGTAACGAGTGCCGCTTCGGTCTGTGGCGTGATAACAAGTTCCTCACCGGAAAGAAAATCAACCTCACAAAAAAGATGGTGGGAACCTTGCTGAAAGACGGCAGAATCCCCGTTAAGGGTATCTTCTCCGAGAAAACCGGCAAGTCCTACGATGCAACTCTCGTTATGACCGACGACGGAGCAAAGACACTCTACAGCCTGGACTTCGGTAAGTAAGCACAGTGCCGACCTGTAGGTTCTTTCTCGTTCCTGCAGGTCGGCATATTTTTTACCCTTTTGACGGGTATCCAAAAATCTGAAAGGAGAAGTCTATGCCTGAGAACGAAAAGCAAACCAACAAGGAAAGACTAAAAGACATCACCGACAGCATAGAAAGAGGTATTCAAGACCTGTTTCAGTCGGATAAGTATGCCGAATATCTCCGCACAATGAGCCGTTTTCACAAGTACAGCGTGAACAACACAATGCTCATTTATATGCAGAAGCCCGACGCCACCTTGGTGGCAGGCTTCAACAAATGGAGAGACCAATTCGAGCGTAACGTATTGAAGGGCGAAAAAGGTATCAAAATCATTGCCCCTACGCCCTACAAGAAGAAAATCGAACAGGAAAAACGAGACCCCGACACGAACCTGCCGATGCTTGATGCAGACGGCAAGGTTATCATCGAAGAAAAGGAAATCAAAATCCCGATGTATAAGCCCGTAACGGTGTTTGACGTGTCGCAGACGGACGGCAAGCCCCTACCGCAGCTTGCCTCTGACCTGCAGGGCAACGTGCAGAATTATGAGGTCTTTATGGAAGCCCTGCGACGTTCCTCTCCTGTTCCCATTGAAATCATCCCAATCCGTGATGGTGCAGACGGGTATTTCTCTCTGGACAATCAGAAAATCGCTATCCGTGAGGGTATGAGCGAGGTGCAGACGGTCTCTGCTGTTGTTCACGAGATTGCCCACTCCAAGCTCCACAATCAGAAGAAAATCGAGGAACCTAAAAATGCTCCAAAGTATCAAGAGGTCGAAATATTCGATGTACCGGCTTTGTTCTCTAACGGTCGTGTTTCCCTTGCTGATTTGCCCGAAGGACTTTATCGCTATGATTTGCGAGGTTCTGACGACGACCCCGGTATGCCTGTAACGGTCGAGCAGAATGTAGCTGTCAATCACGCAGGTGCAATCATTACCGCAAAGCCCCTTGACCTTGGTGAAGAAGGTCGCTTGTATTTAACCGAGGAAGAAGGACTAAACTTTGTCGGCGGCGAGATTTCTATGCAGCGTTTCTTCAACGAGCAACAGAAAGACCGCAATACCGAGGAAGTCGAGGCAGAAAGCATATCTTTCGCCGTTTGTGCTTATTATGGTATAGCAACAGGTGAAAACAGCTTCGGCTATATCGCAACGTGGTCGAAGGACAAGGAGCTGAAAGAACTCCGTGCAAGCCTTGAAACCATCAACAGCACTTCTTCCGAGCTGATTACCGACATTGACCGTCACTATGCCGAGATTATGAAAGAACGTGAGGCTGAAATGGCGATTGAGACCGAAGAAAAGCCCCTTGAGGAAATGAATATCCTTGAAATGGTGGACTACTTTATGGAGCAAGGTATGACCGAGGAACAGGCAAACGACCTTGCCAACGCTGAATGGCAGGCTCGTGACGTGCGACAGCGTGGGAACGATGTAGTAAACAAGGAAAAACTGGATGCTTTGTATGCAGAAAACCCCATTGGAGATGATGATTGGTTCTATCATCATCCCGATTCTATGACCTTTGAAGCTGTGTATTTCAACCCCGATTCCAACGCAGGCGGTCAATATGTAATAATGACCTTGCCCTATGAGCTGATTTCGGATGCGGTTGAGCAGACGAACGACACACAATCCTTCTTTGAGTTCCTGGAAGAACGAGCATCCCACACGGAGCTTGTAGATATTACCGATGAGGATTTCCGTGCCACAATGGAGAGCTACAAGAACCGCACCGCCGATTTTGTCGGTCGCTCCGACGAGGTTATGACCTCTCTCATTACGACCGTTGCGAAAGAGGTTGACGACCCTGTTCTATCCTCTTATATCGAGGAAACGCAGAGCACCGAGGAACACACCGCAGATGATGTTGCGGAAAGCCCTGCTGACACCGCAGACACCATTGAGGAAATCGCCCGTAAGGTACAGGAAGAAGAACCCGTGCAGGCTCCCGAAAACGGATATATGCCCGACCCGTCTATGTCTATCGAAGCGATGAACGCATACGGCTATATGGATTCGGATATGCTTCCGCTTTCCAAGGAGCGAGCTTTGGAACTGTTTGAGCGTGATGTACCCATCTATATGCTCTATGAAGGTAATACCGAAGCTATGGCATTTGAAGCCGAGGACATTGTTCTGTTTTCCGGTTGCTTTGGTATCACCCGTGAGGATTGGGATGCCATTAAGAACGAAGTTCCTCCTATGGACTTGGAAATCATCAAGCAGAAACGTGAGCAGGCATTCCTTGAAAGCCCCGGCGACACCTACGCTATCTATCAGCTAAAGAACGATGATACTGTAGCCGAGCTTCGCTTTATGAACTCCGACCATTTGAAAGTGAAAGGCGTTGAACCGCAGTATGAAAATTACGAGTTGATTTATACCGGAGCCTTGACCCAGGACGGAAGCCAGATTGAAAAGCTGGAGGATTTGTACCGCATTTTCAACATCGAGCATCCGCAGGACTTCACGGGACACAGCCTCTCCATCAGCGACATCGTGGCGTTGAAGCAGGCAGGTGTGGTATCATATCACTACGTTGATAGCATCGGCTATAAGGAGCTGCACAACTTCCGCAGTACCGACAATCATCTGAAAAATGCAGAAATGCAGTTAGAGGATGACTACGGTATGATAGACGGCGTTATCAATAACGCCCCCAAGGAGCTGGTAAAAGCACCTGCACCGAAAAAGGAAGAAACCAAAGCAAAGAAACCCTCTGTTCTCGCCAAGCTCCGCCAGTACCAAGACGAGGACAGAAAGGCAACGACACAGCACAGAAGTGCGGAAAGGGATTTAATATGAATTTCTCAAACGATGAAATGAACCTTATGTGTATCTATGACACGGGTACACGAACAGGGCTTATCAAAGCTCTGACGGAAATGCGTGGCGAGCTTGGAGCTGATGAAGCAGACCTTCGCCGTTTGACCGACTCCACTATCGAAAAACTCTCTGCTATGACAGACGAGGAATTTGAGACCGTGGAGCTTTACCCCGATTTTGATGATGAGGAGGATGTGGATGCCGAGTAAACTAAGTTTTTACACTCAAATGGCAGACCACACCGCAAAGCAAGTCACAGGCAGTTTTGGAGAGTGGACGGCGTTCCTTGAAACAATGGGACGGCTCTATAAGTACCCGTTCCACGAGCAGTTGATGATTTTCGCTCAAAAGCCCAATGCAACCGCCTGTGCCGACTACGACCTTTGGAATAAGCATATGGGCAGATACGTCCGACGAGGTTCTAAAGGTATCGCTTTGATTGACACTTCCGGAGACAATCCAAGGCTCAAATACGTGTTTGATGTTTCCGATACGGGCGGCAGAGAGAACTCTCGCCGCCTTAATCTTTGGGAGTACAAAGACGAATATCAAGACGCTGTTACCGCAGCTCTGGAAAATCGTTTTGGCGTGTCCGGTGAAAAAGGTCTTGCCGACCAACTGGAGCAAATTGCTTCCAAGCTCGTGACCGAATACTGGAACGACAACAGCCGTGACATTCTCGGCATCCTTGCAGATTCGTTCCTTGAGGAGTATGATGATTACAACGTAGAGGTTGCGTTCCGCAATGCCGCTACCGTCAGCACCACCTACGCTCTTATGTCTCGATGCGGTCTCACCCCCGCCGATTACTTTGAGCACGAGGACTTTTTAAGCGTATTCGACTTTAACACCCGTGATACGATTGCCGTGCTTGGCTCGGCTGTTTCCAACAGCAGCGAGCAGATTTTAAGGCAAGTCGCTATTGCAGTTAAAAACCACGAGCGTGAAGCGAGCCTGCAGAACCAGGCAGAAAGGACACAGAATTATGGAGAACAATTTGAACTACACGAGGAGCGGGGATTATTTGATTCCCAATCTGACCTTATCGGAGACCGAGACGAAGCCTTTGGGCAAGTACGGACGGATGAGGAAGAAGTATCTGCAGGAGCACAGACAAGTCCTGTGGAACCAGATGATTCTGTCGGAGAGTCTGTACCCCCATCTGAGGGAGATAGACGAGACGGCGAATCGGAGGTTGGAGCAGTTGATGCCCGAACTAATGAAGCAGAACGGCGTGACGGAGGAACTGAAAGCGAAAGACCCGATGATGTGGGTGGGCTTGATGAACAGCCTCAAAAGCCAAGCCGAAGAAACAATTCTCGCAGAACTGATTCAAGCATAACTGGACAGCTCACCCTCTTTGACGAGGGGCTGTTCCCAACTGAACAAGAGCAAATAGCCTTTATAGATGAAGCGGAGAGTGTAAGACCTGCACCCTTCGCTTTTTCTTTTGCCCAGGAAGATATTGACGATGTGCTACGCCTTGCAAGCAACTCCGACCATACACGAATGAACGTAGCTGCGACTTTCCAAAAGCAGAAGCCAATGGAAGAAATCGTGTCTCTACTCCAAAAGGAATATCACGGCGGCGCAGGCTTAAAGTCTGAGCGTGGCGAGTTCTCGGTATGGTATGCCGAGGACGGTATCCACCTTGCAAAAGGACGGACGGCAAGATATTCCAAGTCTGCACAGGTCGTATCGTGGGAGGCTGCTGCCGAGCGTATCGGTCAGCTTATGGATGAGGGTAAATATGCCACCAACGTAGAGCTTGCCGAAGCTGAACTTCACGAGCGTACTCAGCTCTCTCATAAGCTGTGGTATCTCCGTGGAGATTTGAGCGATGAAGCCAGAGAACAGAATATCCTCGGTACTTTGAGCGACTACCGCAGAGGCGGCTTTCCCGATGGCGCAGCTCGGCTCTCCGATGGCTTAAAAGACCCTGCTTTCCGCCAGACGATTGCAGATGACTTTTATGCTTATATGGAAGCCTACAAAGCAGACCGTAGCATAATGCGGTTCAATTATCACAAGCCCGTTGAGATTTGGAACGCTCTGCAAGACCTTGACCTGCCAAGACGTGAATATACCTCCGATATGGCAGAAGTGCCGAAGGTGGGAATGTTCATCACCGATGATGAAATTGATGCCACGCTGAACCGAGGCAGTAATATTGAGGGCGGCAAAGGTCGTATTTACACCTATCTCACCGGTGCTCACAACGCCAAAGAAAAAGCTGACTTTCTAAAGAACGAGTACGGCACAGGTGGCAGCTCTCACGCTGTATCGGGACAGGGCTGGATTGACAGCTCCGGTAAGGGTATCCGTTTACAGAAACCCGAATGTGCCGATGTAGAGCTGAACTGGTATAAGACTCTCGCAAGGTTTGAGAACATCATCCGAAACGGCAGATACTTCACTCCCGAAGAACAAACCAAGTATGAGGAAATGCAGACCCGTGAGTGGCAGTTCCGCAAGCATATGGACGCATACAACGATATTAAGCACGACCATCCCGACGATGTGGTGCTTTTCCAAGTCGGAGATTTCTTTGAAATGTACGGCGAGGATGCAAAGACCGCTTCGGAACTTCTTGACCTAAAGCTCACCACAAGAGCCGTGCCCGGTGCAGGACGTGTAGATATGTGCGGTATTCCGTCTCATATCTTGGAGCAGTCCGTTGAAAAAATCCGTGAGACCTACGGTGTTACGATTGCCCGTCACAATAGCATTATAAACGAGCATACGACCTATTCTCTGGACGTTTTAGGTGCAGACAAGGAAATACCCCAAGAAGTAGAAAACGAGCCTGTAGGCGTTACAGAAGCCTCTGACGCTACCCCAACAACTACAGTTGAAACGCCCGTTGCCTCTCGTGAAATCACGCAGGCTGAAATTGATGAAGCTCTCCAGAAATGGAATGGCGACATTGAAAGCAAACGGGCCGTGGTTCGCTATATGGCAGACCACGCTCGTGAACGTGACACAGCCGCTTGGCTATCCAAGGAATACGGCGGCGACGTATCAAAGCCCCTGCACATCACCGTTGCAGGAACGGACATTGATTATGAAATGTCCTGGGCGAAGGTACAGCGCCGAGTGGCACAGCTTATCAAAGACGATAAGTTCTACACCCAAGAGGAATATGACCGTTTTGACGATGTTGACCCGATTGCCGTTCGTGAGACCCTTGCTGAGCGTGGTATTGTAAACGGCGAATTGGTTGACCCCGAAGCTCTCGACAGAGACCCGTTCATTCAGCAGGTCGAAGCAGACGTAAAGGAAATCACTTCCGCAGATACTTCCACTCGTTTCTCCCTCCGTGTAATTCCGTTTGAGGCAGGAATGATTGGTATTTGGGACTCGTCCATTCAAAAGTATTACGGCGAAGGCGGCGTTTTAGTTCGACACGCAAGACAAGATGAAGCGGCGGAATATCTTACTAATCTGCAAGCAATTCACAATCTTCCGAGAGAAATTGTTTGTACTACAGCGGCAAATAACGAATACCGCATTGGAGATAACGTCCGTTCCTCCTTCGATGATGATTCTTCCGTTGTTATGGTTATCGACCATATCAGCGAGGATGATGTGTGGTACACGATGCCGAGCGAACCCGAACAGGAAGCCGTCAGTATGGATAGGGCTACCTTTGAGAAGTATCTGGACAGCGGAAACTTCGCTGTAATGGGTAAAGAACAGCCCGTCATTGAAGTCGATACTCAGCGTGAAAATGACGAGGCTTTCGCCAAAGAGCATCTTATCCCTCGTGAGTCCACCTACGAGATTGATGGTCGCAGATTTATCGTTGATAACGTAAACCTCGACTTTGGAAGTGTGAGCTTGCAAGACGTAACTTTCCAGAACGCCACAGGCTTCCCGATTTTCAGAAGCGAATCCATTGAGTTTATGCGTAGGCTCGTGGAGATCAGCGAAGCACAGCGTAGTGCGGAGCTGCCTGCAGAGCCGACCGTCGCAGAACCAAAACCGGAGCTTCACAACTTCCACATCACCGATGACCACTTGGGCGAAGGTGGTGCAAAAGCAAAGTTCCGTATGAATATGGATGCAATCAATCTTCTGAAAGAATTGGAGTTTGACGGCAGACAAGCTACACCCGAAGAACAGGAAGTCCTTGCAAAATACGTTGGTTGGGGTGGTCTGGCAGATGCCTTTGATGAAACAAAGGACAACTGGAAGAATGAGTTCGCAGAGCTGTACGCTACTCTCTCACCCGAAGAATATGCCGCAGCACGAAGCTCTACGCTGAACGCTCACTACACAAGCCCTACCGTCATTAAGGCAATTTATGAAGCCGTTGGCAATATGGGCTTTGAGACCGGCAACATTTTGGAGCCGTCTATGGGCGTCGGCAACTTCTTCGGCTGTCTGCCCGAATCGATGCAGAACAGTAAGCTCTACGGCGTGGAGCTGGACAGCATCACAGGGCGAATCGCAAAGCAGCTTTACCCCAAGGCAGACATTATCATTGCCGGATTTGAGACCACCGACAGACGAGACTTCTATGACCTCGCTATCGGTAACGTACCTTTCGGTCAGTACCAAGTAAACGACCGCGCTTATAACAAGCTCGGTTTCTCCATTCACGATTATTTCTTCGCAAAAGCTCTTGACCAAGTTCGACCGGGCGGCGTGGTTGCGTTCGTGACCTCTCGCTACACTATGGATAAGCAATCTCCCGAAGTGCGTAAGTATATCGCACAGAGAGCCGACCTGCTCGGTGCTATCCGCTTGCCTAACAATGCGTTCAAGGCAAACGCAGGAACGGAAGTTGTATCTGATATTATCTTCCTGCAGAAGCGAGACCGACCGATTGAGATTGAACCCGATTGGGTTCATCTTGGCAAAAACGATGACGGTTTTGCCATCAACAGCTATTTCATTGACAATCCCGAAATGGTGCTTGGACGGCAGACCTCGGAAAGCACACAGTACGGCAAACAGGACTTTACCGTAGAGCCGTATGAAAACCTCGACCTCGGTGTTCAACTCAAATATGCTATCCAAAACATCAAGGGCACTTATACCGAAGCCGAGCTTCCCGAACTCGGTGAAGGTGAAGCCATTGATACCTCTATCCCTGCAGACCCAAACGTAAAGAACTACAGCTACACCGTAGTGGACGGCGACGTTTACTATAGAGAAAACAGCCGTATGGTAAAGCCCGAACTCAACGCAACGGCAACGGAGCGTGTTAAGGGTATGGTGGAGCTTCGTGATTGCGTTCAGAAACTCATCGGTCAGCAGATGGACGGTTTTGTTTCGGATGCTTCTATCCGAGAGACCCAAAGAGAGCTGAACGACCTTTACGACAAATTCACAGCAAAACACGGTCTGATAAACAGCCGTGGCAACGCTCTCGCCTTTGCAGACGATAGCTCCTATTATCTGCTTTGCTCCTTGGAAGTTCTCGACGAGGACAACAATCTCAAACGTAAAGCAGATATGTTCACCAAGCGTACCATTAAGCCGAGCGAAGTTGTGACCTCAGTTGACACCGCTTCGGAGGCATTGGCGGTTTCTATCGCAGAAAAAGCCAAGGTGGATATGGAGTATATGTCCTCTCTCACTGGCAAGACCGAACAGGAGCTTGCAAGCGACCTGCGTGGCGTTATCTATATGGACTTCAACAGAAAGCCAGATGGCTCGTACACTTGGCGTACTGCTGATGACTTCCTCTCCGGTAACGTCCGTGAAAAGCTCGCCTACTATCAGAAAGCTCTTGACCTTCTCCCCGAAGATGCGAACCACCGCAACGAGATTGCCGACAACGTGGAAGCCCTCAAAATGGCACAGCCCAAAGACCTTGATGCTTCTGAAATCGAAGTCCGTCTCGGTGCAACGTGGATTGACAAGTCCTATATTCAGCAGTTTATGGTGGAGACCTTTGAACCGCCGTATTATCTGCGTAGGAGCATCGAAGTGAACTACTCTCCGTTCTCGGCAGAGTGGAACATCACAGGCAAATCTCAGCCGTCCTACAGCGACGTAAACGCCTATATGACCTACGGCACGGAGAGAGCCAACGCCTACAAGATTTTGGAGGACACTCTGAATCTGCGTGACGTTCGTATCTATGACACCGTAACCGACCCCGACGGCAAGGAACGTCGTGTACTGAACTCCAAGGAAACGACCCTTGCACAGCAGAAACAGCAAGCTATCAAAGATGCGTTCCAGGACTGGATATGGAAAGACCCCGACAGACGGCAGGAGCTTGTAACGAAGTACAACGAGCTTTTCAATTCTAACCGTCCTCGTGAGTACGACGGTTCTCATATCGTGTTCAGCGGTATGAACCCCGAAATCAAGCTCCGTGAACATCAGCTCAATGCTGTGGCTCACATCCTCTACGGCGGTAACACTTTGCTTGCTCACGAAGTTGGCGCAGGCAAGACCTTTGAAATGGTAGCCGCCGCTATGGAAAGCAAACGTCTCGGACTTTGCCAAAAGCCTTTGTTTGTTGTTCCCAACCACTTGACCGAACAATGGGCAAGTGAGTTCCTTCGCCTCTATCCCTCTGCCAACATTCTTGCCGCAACCAAAAAGGACTTTGAACCGAGAAACCGTAAGAAGTTCTGCGGTAGAATCGCAACCGGCGACTACGATGCAATCATCATCGGACACAGCCAGTTTGAACGCATCCCCGTTTCTGCAGAAAGACAAGAACGACTCTTGCAGGAGCAGATTGCAGAAATCGAAGAAGGTCTGGAAGAACTCAAAGCGAGCCGTGCGGAACGCTTCACAATCAAGTCTTTAGAGAGAACCAAAAAGGGCTTGGAAACCCGTCTGCAGAAATTGCAGGACAGCACCCGTAAGGACGATGTAATCACCTTTGAACAGCTCGGCGTTGACCGTCTCTACGTTGACGAGGCACACAACTATAAGAATTTGTTCCTCTATACGAAGATGAGAAACGTGGCAGGTCTCTCGACCACAGATGCACAGAAGTCCTCTGATATGCTCTTAAAATGCCGCTATATCGACGAGATAACCGACAGCCGGGGCGTGGTATTCGCAACGGGAACACCCGTCAGCAACTCGATGACGGAGCTGTACACGATGATGCGTTACCTGCAGCACGACACTATCCGCAATAAAGGCTTGGCACACTTTGACTGTTGGGCTTCCACTTTTGGAGAGACCACGACAGCCATTGAGCTTGCACCGGAAGGAACAGGCTATCGTGCGAGAACCCGCTTTGCAAAGTTTTTCAATCTGCCCGAACTTATGAACCTGTTCAAAGAAGCGGCAGACATTAAGACAGCCGACCAGCTCAACCTACCGACCCCGACACCTATCTATCACAACGAAGTGGCACAGCCTACGGAAATCCAAAAAGCTATGGTGCAGGAGTTGTCCGAAAGAGCTGCAGCCGTTCATTCGGGCACGGTTGACCCGTCCGTAGATAATATGCTTCGCATTACCTCTGACGGACGAAAGCTCGGTCTTGACCAACGTATCATCAACCCCAATCTGCCCGATGACCCAACAAGCAAGGTCAATATGTGCGTGGATAACATTCACCGCATTTGGGAGGACGGACACGCAGATAAGCTAACTCAGCTCGTCTTCTGTGACCTCTCCACACCGAAAAGCACAACATCACAGAGAGCCGCTAAAGCTCCTGCAGGCAATCTCGACAGCCCGGAAATCCGAGCATTAGAACACCTTGCAGAAAAAGACGGCGGCACGGATGAAGAACCACCCTTTACTGTCTATGATGACATCAGAGACAAATTGGTGGAGCGAGGTATTCCGAGGGAACAGATTGCTTTCATCCACGAGGCAAATACCGAGGCTCGCAAAAAAGAATTGTTCAGCAAAGTCCGTTCGGGACAGGTTCGTGTTCTTATGGGTTCTACCTTTAAGATGGGAGCCGGTATGAATGTCCAGGACAGACTTATCGCTCTCCACGACCTCGATGCACCTTGGAGACCAGGCGACCTTGAACAGCGTTCCGGTCGTATCATTCGTCAAGGCAATATGAACCCCGAAGTTCATATTTACCGTTATGTGACGGAGGCGACCTTCGATGCGTACCTGTGGCAGACCTTAGAGAACAAGCAGAAGTTTATCTCTCAGATTATGACAAGCAAATCTCCCGTGAGAGCTTGCGACGACATTGATGAAACCGCACTCTCCTATGCGGAAATCAAAGCTCTGTGTGCCGGTGATGAGCGTATCAAAGAAAAGATGGACTTGGATGTTGATGTAGCTCGTTTGAAGCTGATGAAGGCAAACCACCAAAGTCAGCAGTACCGATTGGAGGACAACTTGCTCCGCTATTTCCCAGAACAGATTGAGCAGAACAAGAAATTCATTGAAGGCTTTAATGCCGATATGAAAACTCTTGCAGAGCATCCGCACCCCGTTGATGGCTTTGCCGGTATGACTGTTCGTGGCGACGTATTGACCGATAAGGAAAATGCGGGAGCTGCGTTGGTCGATGCCTTTAAGGACGTTAAAGGTTTAGACCCCGTTTCCATTGGCAGTTATCGTGGATTCCAGATGTCGCTCACCTTGGAGGACTTCGGACGTGACTACGTTCTGACCCTCAGAGGACAGATGACCCACCGTGTCACGCTCGGCAAAGACCCCCGTGGCAATCTGACAAGAATTGATAACGCTCTGAATGGTATGGCTGAACGTCTTAACACCGTCCAGGGTAAGCTCGACAGCTTGTATTCTCAGATGGAGACCGCAAAGCAAGAGCTTGGCAAACCTTTCCCACAGGAAGCCGAGTTGAAAGCGAAATCTGCGAGGCTGGCTGAACTCAACATTGCTTTGAACATCGACGATAAGACACCGCTTGAAGCTATGGCAGAAGAAGCTCCACCACGGGGCGAAGTTGCCAAATCTGCAAAACCGTCCGTCTTGCAAAAGCTCCACTCCTACGATAAGCCGAGCAAGACTGAACCGAAAAAATCCAAAGAGGAGGTACGTTGATTATGGATAACGAGAAGATAAATGTTCTCGTGGTTGAGCCAGAGAAAAAGCCCTATATGAAAGAAATCTCATCTGGGTTGTCCTCTCTGCAGCACGAGGTAGGCGGCTATATTCAAGCCGTCTATCCTTATGAGGAACCCGTCGCTATTATCTGCGACGAAGAAGCGAAACTGAAAGGAAGCGAACTGAACCGGGCGCTCCGTGACGAGGACGAGCAAATCTATGATGTGCTTGCCGGTACGTTTCTTGTCGTGGGGTTGGGCGAGGAGGATTTTACCTCGCTCACTCCCGAACACGCAAAGCAGTTCAAAGAAAAGTTTGATACACCCGAAATGTTTATGCGGCTCAACGGCAAGCTGGTCGTGCTCCCTATTGAGGACGAAAGGGTGAAAGCCAAGAAGCCGTCCGTGCTCCAGAAGCTCAATGATATGAAAGGCGTTGAAACTTCTACGGCACCGAAAAAGCCCCACGCAAAGGAGGAACGCTGATGACCAACGAAGAGCTGAATACGGCATTGTATGAAAAACTCTTTGCCGAGCAACAGGATTTCAAAGGGTGGCTGGTAAAACAGCCACCCGAAGAAATCCTTAAACACGCATACGAGTACGTTATCCGTGAGGATATTGTTATTGAAATGGAGTTCCACGACTTGACCGACGATGAAGCAAGAGCTTTGCTTGCAGACGAGAAGCCCCTGCAATTCATCTACAACATCTACGAGGATTTAGAGGGCGGTCATATGGATGAAATCCGTGATTGTATCGAATCCAGAGCAAAGACTTGTATCGAAGAACAGCGTGAGACACTTCGCAATCTCCCCGTTTATATCTTTTCATCGACTTTTGCAAAAGGACACGACGAGCTTGAAGAATACCGAGCATCCTTTAGAGCAAACGTGGAGTGCAAGAACGCTATCGAAGAAGCGATTGCCAAGCACTACAGCGACAACCGGCTTGACGGCTCTTGTGTGCAGGAGGTCGTTGACCGTTTTGGTGCAGAACGTGTTTCTTTCGTTCTCGCAAACACAATTCAGCACAAAGATTGGGATGGACGTATCTCACCGGAGAATAAGGAATGGGCAAAAGCCGAACCTGTTCCCAACGACTTCGATGCGTGGCACAATAAAAAGACGTTGGAGTATTCCTGCAACCAAGCACACCCAGGGCTTATCAATCTATTCGTCAATCGTTTCAGAAAGGAACAGGAGCTTGCCGCAGAGAAAAAGCCGTCCGTGCTGAAAAAGCTGAATGAGGCAAAAGTCGATACGCCTACCAAAGCTCCCACCAAGAAAAAGGAGGTTGAGTTGTAATGGCAAATCGTAATCGCCCCGTTCAAGTAAAGTTCCGAGTAACACCGGAAGAACGCAAAATGATTGATAGGCGTATGGAACAGGCAGGCATAACCAATATGGCGGCGTATCTTCGTAAAATGGCTATCGACGGATATGTGGTAAAACTGGAGCTACCCGAACTCCGAGACTTTATCTCCTTGCTCCGTCGCACGAGCAACAATTTCAATCAGATTGCCCGTAGAGTAAACTCTACCGACCGCATCTATGCAGACGATATTGTGGAAATGAAAAATCTGCTTGAACAGATTTGGGAAGCTGACAATCAGATTCTTGAAAAGCTCGCCTCTATCAACTGAGCCTGCTCGGTGACATCCTTGTTGATTTTTTCATTCCAAGGTAAAATATAGGTGAAAGGAAGGAGGGCTTATCAATGAAGTTTCTTTTGAAGATATTGTTAGCACCCGTAATCGTAATTCTCACTCTCGTCATCTGGCTGTTCGCCTTAATCATGCGGCTCTCCGCTTGGGTGTTCGGCATTATCGGCACAATCCTCGGTCTGCTCGGTCTTGCAATTCTCCTGCTTGACAGCGTGACCAATGGCATCATCGTTCTGGTGATTGCGTTTCTCGTTAGCCCTATCGGTTTGCCGATGTTGGCAGCCTGGACGATTGGGCAGATGCAGAGATTCCGCTACTTTGTGCAGGATACGGTTTATGGATAAAGCAACCTCGACACAAGTTGTGTCGAAGTGAAAAACGGGACGGGCGTAGCTTCGGCTATGTCCGTCTTTTACATAGAAGGAGGTGAACGACTATCGCTACAACACGCATTATTGCTATGCACCCTCAAAAGGGAAAATCTATCGCAGAGAGCATCAGCCGAAGAACCGACTACGCTCTTAACCCCGATAAGACCGAAGGTGGAGAATTGATTTCTGCATATGCCTGCGACCAACGCTCCATTGATGCAGAGTTCGCTCTTGCAAAAAGGCAGTACCGACACTTTACCGGTAGAGAGGAAAAAAACGATGTTATCGCTTATCAAGTTCGCCAGTCCTTCAAGCCCGGTGAAGTAACACCAGAAGAAGCAAATCAGATTGGTTATGACTTTGCCTCTCGCTTTCTCAAAGGCAAACACGCTTTTATTGTTTGCACTCATACCGACAAAGCTCATATTCACAATCACATCATTTGGAACTCTACCACTCTTGATTGCAAAAAGAAGTTTAGAAACTTCTTTGGTTCAGCAAAAGCTGTAGCAAGACTGAGCGACCTTATTTGCACAGAACACCAACTTTCTGTTATAGAGAATCCGCAAAGAGGTGGAACGGCATACAGCAAGTGGAAAGGCTTCCAAGCGAAAATCCCAAATCGTGAACGCCTGCGTATTGCCATTGATGAAGCTCTGGAACAAAAGCCTCACGACTTCGATGCGTTCCTTTCGCTTCTTGCCGAACAGGGCTTTAGCGTAAATAAAGGAAAACATCTGACATTCACTCATTCCGACTTCAAGCAAAATATTCGATTGAAGTCCTTGGGCGATGAATACTCCGAGGATGCCATCCGTGCTATCATCAAAGGTCAGAAAACTCATACTCCAAAAAAACGCAGAGCCGTGTGGGATGCAAACCGAGCACAAAGCATTATCGACATTCAAGCCAAGCTCGCTGCCGGCAAGGGCGAGGGCTATCGTCGTTGGGCTACGGTTGAGAACCTAAAGCGTATGGCAAAGACAAAGCTCTATATGGATGAGCACGGTCTTGACTATGATGCAATGTCAGCCCGCAAGTCAGAACTGGCGGCAAAAGAAAAAGAGCTTTCTGCGAAAATCACAGAAGCTCAAGATCGTATTGCCGAGATAAACGTACTGAAAACGCATATCGTCAATTATTCAAAAACGAGAGACGTGTACGTTGCCTATCGCAAGTCCGGTTACTCTAAAAAGTTTTTGGAGGAACACGAGGACGACATCATCATTCACAAGGCGGCAAAGAAAGCATTTGACGAACTTGGCGTGAAGAAGCTCCCGACCGTCAAGAGTTTGCAGGTGGAATTTGCCGACCTGCTTACCGCAAAAAAAGAAGCGTATGCAGAACTCAAAAGAGTTCGTGATGAGCTTCGGGACGTAGCCGTTCATACGGCGAACTATGAAGAATTGCGTGACCTCGCTGAGCGAGATCCACGCAAAGAGAAAGAGCACGGTCGTGAATAACCGTGCTCAATTAGCGTCGGAACGATGCGTAGCCACAGATGAAATCTGTGTTAAAGGGGTTCGGGGATGTTTCCCAGACAAGCGAATTATAGGCTCCTGCTTCGGCAGGAGCTTATAATTTTTTGCATTGTGGGTACCGCTATGCACTGCTTGCTAAGACCGTTCCCAACTCATTCGTAAAAACCCAAAATCGTAAAAACCGCCTCCAACCCCTTCGTATGTTAGATTGGTTCGTCCTTCACGTTATGAATAGAAAACGTGTCCTTATCGAAAGTAACGTACAGTACCTCCAGACCGGTTCTTGATAAAATCAGCTGAAAGTCCTGGTTGTCCTTGTATTTGAGATAGTCAATATACTGCTTGGACGGATTCCCACCCATATCTGTTTTGAAAAAGCAGATAGCAGGCACATAAGCCGTTCCTATTGTGTATGTAAGGATTTCTGCAATCATTCTAACGATTGTTTCAGAGCTGTTAGGCGGTTTGACCTCAGCAGCAATCAAGCGACCGTCGTGCTTCAAAAGCCAGTCAATTCCTCCGAGCTGTTCCATTGCAAAATCTGTAGGAACTTCATAATCTTCAATTTGAAAATTACCGACGTTAGACTTCTTAAAGCTGAACTTGCAGGCAGAGCAATCTTGCCCTTTATCCTCTTTGTTGAAATAACACCAACAGCGACAAATGCGTTTTTCTGTTATCCGTCCTTGTGACGATGACTCCAACATCGTACAGAATAAGTGCTTGTCGTCGTGGCAATATCTTTTTCTCGGATGAGGAAGCAGCACTTCGTCGTAATTATCCTCAACAACAATCTGTGCAAGCTCCTTTAGCTTTTCCGCTATTGCAGAACGACGATTTATTCCATAGGAATCTTTATATAACAGCATTTTATTCTCCTTACGAGAGCTTTATGCAGGCATAGACAACAGCGACAGCCGTGCTCCAAAGAAAAGCTCTTTTCGCCTTTTTGTATTCTTCCGCATTTCGTTCTTCAGCAGTCTTATTTCGTAAGGTAAAGTATATGTTTCCTTTATTGACCGCAACAAGAACGAGACCAACAAGAAGTGCAATATGTATTATGTTCATACGCCCTCCTGTGTGAGTTGAGCCTGCAGCTCTTGAAGCATTTTTCTCGAACTCTTTCTTGCCCCAGGATGGTTCATACAAATAATCTGCCCCTTAAAGTCCGGAAGGTAAGATGCAACAGGTCGCCAAGTGCCACAGGTCACAATTACTTTAGGATTGATAATGGCGACTTCCTTTTGAATAAGGTCTCTCACAATATCGGTATAAGCCAGCTCATTGTATTCCTTGCCGATTTTATTTTTTCCTCTGACCTTGTTCACGTTAGTAAAGGCAATCGTACCTAAAGCCTTTACCGCTCCTTCTTTCGCATTTACAATTTCATCAATCGGCGTATCGGGCGATTGAATGAGAAGTGCCCAACGACCGATGTTATACCACATATTAGGATGACGTGAAACGTGCCCTCGTCCTTTGATTCCGTTCAGAGAAATATCGTGCATCCAATCACGGAATAAGCACCCGTCTCTATATTCCTCATCACTCCATCCGTTCGTCTCTCGTCCAATAAAGAGAATCGCTTTGTCGGCATTGTAGCGGTGAACGTCAATAATTCCAAATTCGTTCATTCTGCACGGGGCAGAGCACTTGAAAGCCTTTTCCCACGCAGAAAGGAACTCTGGCGTGTGTTGCTCATAAAGTGCTTTGAGCTTTGCGTTTATAAGAGCATTATTCATTTCTTCACTCATCGCAATACCTCCCCTCGTAGTGGTCAAGTATTTCACAGACCATCTCGTGCTTTATCATTTGAACGTGACTCCAAGGCTCGTTGTAATCCAACTGAAGCTCCGATATAAATTCACAGAAACTACTTTCATCAAGCACATTTGCAAAATCAAGAAATATATCCAAAGACTCCTTGTTCTCAAACAAGAGTATGGGCTTACACTCTAAATCCCAAAACGTTCCTTCTTTTATTGTCTCGCAAATTGTCCAAATATATTGTTCTGCTGTTTCCTCTATACATTTTAAGTAATTATCAACAGTTTCTTCGGTCATACCGTAAAGGCAAATACAGTATTCCGGACAGGCTTTGTAATTCGGCAACACCTGTGGAACTTGGTCGAACTCAATTTCAATCCGTAGGAAAGAATCTATTTCCGGTAAGCTACTGTATATCTTTTCAATATTCATAAACCATCCCTCTACAGTTCAACATATACTCCGCAAAGCAATCTTGCTCGAAGTATGCCAATAAGCCGCATTTCATTTATCCTTTTGTGAGAAGTGAGAATGATGGGTTGATTGTTTTCTTTACTATCATCCAATAACGATGCCAAGCGTTCCTGAAGGAACTCACTTTCTTCAAGAAGCTCTATCGACTTGACGGCAACTGTTTCCTTTGCGGTGGTCACGCTCTGGATAGCATCACAATTAACCGTCTTTAATCCGCAAGCCGTAAGTTTAGCAGAAACGTATTCATCGGACAATGAACTCTTTACATAAAAGACAATCGGGCTGTAAGCCGGATTGCGATATTCCTCAAAAAGAGCATCTGCAAAACAGAAGTCTTTCTGCATCATATCAATAGTCGCCCCACAGCACCGATTTGTTTTCAAAAAGGAACCATCCTTTTTTCTTTCTGTCGTACTCAATAAACTCGCCCGCACAGTTAAGAGTGGTTATGTATCGCTGTACAGTTTTAGCGTTTCGTTCGATAATCTCTGCAAGCTCTGCTGTGGTGATACCTGGATGTTTTCTTATTTCGCTCAACACACGAATAGTCTGAGCAATAGTATCTGAATAAGTATCATTCCGCTTTTCCGAGCGTGTTGCCTCCAAGAGCAGATATTTGACTTTTGCCTTTAACTCAAACTCGCCGTCAAGGACGGTATGCTTCACGTTCTTATTCAGAACTGAAAGAATCGGGTGATTTTTCGTGAAGATTATCTTCTCTGAAAAATACAAGACCTCATCCGCATACTCGTTAAAATACTCAACGTGCTCCTGCTCCATAACGTCGGGGTTAATTACCACAGCGATATAAGGCAAAGCAATTATATCGGTAAAACACTCTGAGCAATCGACTACCCGAATGTCTTTCTTGGGTAGTTCTTCGCATATAATGGCAAACTCCTCATCGGAGATGCCGTACACCAACACGTCTTGGGTTCGATAGATTTTTTCACCCGTTATCGGGTTGATAGCATAAGTTTCTTTTCGTGCCATTTCCTCACCTCACGATACAAGTATATCATTTGCAAACGACAGCAGTATGGGTCTGTCAAAAAACTTTTTACATCATTTCCGTTGAACCGAAAATATCTCCGTCTATCGTCAGTACGTCATCCATCGGAATCTTTGTACCGTCGTATAGCGTAATCAGCCTTTCGTAGTCATCCACCTTTTTCACTACACCACGCTTTTCAACGTAAGCACCGCCGCTTTTGTTTCCGTCCGGTATGAAATATGTGAATACGACCTCGTGTTCTTCATCGAGCCGGTCAACGAGAATCTGATACTTCATATTCAACATATTCAAGTTTTCCTCGCTCATTTCGATTTTCTCGTCGGTCAATCTTGCGGTTTCCTTTACTGCATCGTCATATCCGGTGAGAGCTGCGAAGGGAGCGAACTGAGCCGCACGGTCAAGCAAAGACATATGAGGTCTCTTGGTAGATTGCTTATGCGGAAGATTGATTATGTCTCTGTACTTATCCACTTGCTCGCCTCCTCGCTAAATTGGAATTTAGAATACTCCTTTATTGTACTTTTTTTGTACTGCAACAATGCAACCTATGCCAATCACAAAGCCTATGATAAGTATAGCAACGGCAAGTATAAGCAATTTTTCAAACAGTCCTATAATGCCACTGAGTAGCATTACAGTTGCAATAAGAAGCATTGCTTTTCCAAAGGCTTTTCCGTAGCCCGATTTATCTGTGACTTTTGTTTGGTGGTAATCGTGAATCAAATCCGTTTTACCCTTGTAAATTGCAATACCCAATACCGTAAACAGAGCTGAAACCAGAAACATAATAATGGAATACACTAACATATTGATACCTCTACAAATTCTTATTTATCGTTCTTTATGCTTTATGACCGCCGACCTGTTCGTTGCGGTCTTTTGTTGTCGCTCCTTCTTGAAGGTTCATACCTTTCAAGACAGCGTTCTTTCCGTATTTCTTGCGAAGCTCAATAATCGCTTTCTGTGCTTTCTTCTCACGCTCCAGAGCAGCTTGCTCCGCTTTTTGTTTTCGTTCCAGTTCCTCGTAATCGGTGAACAAGTCCATCTGCTCCATCGGTGCAGAAGTGTCCACCGTGCTTTCGTTGACAATACGGTTCGCAGAGATATTCACTCTACGCACTAACAGCTTCTTATCTACGATGCGGTCAAAGAGACCGAGCATAGCTTCCACAATGATGCGTGTAGAGGAAGTCTGTCTATCAAGGTTTACCGTGCCGTGTGCGTGTTTCGGTATCTGACGACCGTAGTTGTCTGACGTAACGGGCCCGGTATAATATCTGCTGATTTTCGGGTCAGTAAGATTTTCAATATCGTACCCGACCGTCAAAACGAGTTGGTCTGTAACAAGATGCTTTTCTACCAAATCCAGAACGAGCAAGTCCGTCATTTCGTGTACGATCAGACGGGCTTTCTCGTTGTCGTATGGACAATGCAGGACTTGTCCCGAACCGAGACTATTGGTAGAGGGTTTGTACTTCTTGATTTCCTCAATCGTGCAAGGCTCCCAACCCCAAGCGTGGTCGATAAGCAGTTCAGCGTTCACACCGAACAATTTATAGAGACGGTCTTCGCCACGCTCGGTCATTGATTCAAGAGCTACGTCGCCAAGCGTGAACATTCCGTTTTCTTCTAACTTCTTTGCGTACCCTTTGCCGACTCTCCAAAAGTCTGTAAGCGGACGGTGATTCCATAATTGCTGACGGAAAGACATTTCATCCAGTTCAGCAATACGCACTCCGTCCTTGTCGGCTGGCATTTTCTTCGCAACAATATCCATAGCGGCTTTACAGAGGAACATATTTGTTCCGATACCCGCTGTCGCCGTGATGCCCGTCGTTGCGAGAACGTCCCTTATCATTCTGATTGCAAGCTCGTGAGCTGTGCATTTGTAAGTTCCGAGGTAGTGCGTGGCATCAATAAAAACCTCGTCAATCGAGTAAACGTGAATATCTTCGGGAGAGATGTATTTGAGATACACGTTGTAAATCTGTGTGCTGACCTCCATATACTTTGCCATCTGCGGAGGGGCAACAATATAAGAGACAGCAAGCTCCGGTCGAGCCTGCAGCTCGGTGTTGTTGTACGATTCGCCCACAAGCGTTTTCTTTGGGGCTTTCCATTTTCGCTGATTGTTGACCGCCTTGATTTTCTGCACGACCTCAAACAAGCGAGGTCTGCCCGGTACGCCATAGCTTTTAAGCGACGGCGAGACTGCAAGGCAGATTGTTTTTTCTGTTCGGCTCTCATCGGCAACGACCAAGTTCGTCGTCATCGGGTCAAGCCCTCGCTGCATACACTCAACGGAGGCATAGAACGATTTAAGGTCGATTGCAATATAACTTCTTTCCGGCATCGTCTATACCTCCGTTCTTTATGTAGTCTGTTTCATCTTCTCTCTTACATACCGAGCAACCATTTCACGGTCGAGCGTGGAAACGATAGTTCTCGCATCGTTACGCCTCGTGATGAAGGTATCGTCGCCCGATTGTATGAACCCTGTGAGTTGAGCATAAGGGTCATATCCTGCATCAGACAGAGCAGCTATGACCAAAGCTATCTGTTTTTCAAAATCTGTCTGTTCCAAGATTATCACCTTTGCTTTACTTCTTTTCTATACTCGTCCCTTATGAGAGCATAAGAGATAAGGTTTTCAACGAGGTTTACGACCTCTGTATCATCTAAATCCCAATTTCTATCATTGACAAGCGTTCCCATACAGAACTGCTTGCCGTAAATTAGTTGAGGTCTGCGAGCTTTTACAAATTCCCGCAGTTCATCCACCTTTCCGCTACCTTTATTGCTTACTGCGATTTTGCCGTGATGCAGAAATGTAAACTTGTTTCCGCTATACTCAACATTATCATCGAGAACTAACTGGAGAGCATGGTGAGATTCTTTCTCGTTGTCAATCGCAACATTCAAGACCGTCTTAACATCATCCGGTCTGGCAAAGGTGGCGTATGTAGACAATCCAATCGAAACAAATTCTGTACTGCCATTAACGTCAATAATGAAAGAACGATATAGTCCGCTAAAGTTACCTCCTGCAGCATTTCCGTATGACAGAGTTCTCACTCCGTAATCCTCAATCAGAGAGAACAAGTCGTAGCTCCTTTTCGGAAGCTGATGTCTTGGGTCAAGCAAGCCTTCAAGCAGATTAAAAGCAGCACACGCAAGAGAATGTTCTGTGAGATTGCTTATGTCGGGTGAATACTCATCAAGATTTGCTTTGAGGAAAGCAGAAATCTTGTCGTGTGCAATACGAGCAGGAAATTCACCAGGAACAAACTCCGAGAACTTATTTTCTAAAAGCTCTGAATACTTCGGCAGACCATCAATCTGAATATACTCGTCTCGATTCTCGTCGTAGTGATAAGTAAAGCTCTCACAATCATTCACCATCATCGCAAAATCACAGCCGAGCGAATTGCAGTAATCGGTAATTTGGTCAGCCGCTTTTTCACCGAGAATTATACCAGGGGCTTTGCACTCAACAATCGCTACAGGACGAAGTACACTGTCTCTGTCTGTTCCGTGAACAATAATATCTGCACGACGTTTAGAACGCACACCATAATGTGATAAATGTGCCTCTACAGAAATCATTTCTGCTGGAACATCTAAAACATCAATCAGATATGAGATTACTTTCTGCCGTACTGTTTCTTCCGGCGTAATGTAAATCAACTTCTTCCGAACAGGGTCGAGGTAGCAATCCTTATTTCCCCGCTTATAGATTTTTGGAAGCCGCTGAGTCGTTATGTCGAATTGCATTTTGACCTCTCCTTCTTCAAAATAATTGACCTTGCTATTTGTCTATTTCAGCAAGTCGTTTGAGCCATTTTAGAACACAGCCATTCTTAAAGAAACTAAGTAAAGCTCCATCACAGAATCGTTCAGCACGAACAGCCCCCATAATCAAAGCCATAACGCATTGACCATCCATAGAAGAAACATCAGCTTCACTCATTGCAGTATCGCCCCATTCAAGTCCGTTCTTTTCTAAAATCTCGCTGTAGCGATTCAATTCGTAGCTCGTGTTCTTTTCGTGAAAGTCATACACATCATCAATGAAGCGATGAACCATTTCCGAGTAATTAACAAAAGGCATCTGAATCGGGCGCTCCGGTGTCCCATCGTTTTCACGGTCGATAATCCACGTTCCGATGTCGTCTATCTCTATCAAGGGAATGTATTTCGTCAGATTTCCAAATCTATTCATCGTCATCCTCCACGGCTTCTTGTAACTCGTTCACGAGAAGATATTGCTTTAATGCCTTTAAGTAATCCTCTGTGATTGTGTACCCTTGCTTATCAGCTAAAATTGCGGTAGCTCCACAATGCGGGCAGATGGCAGCATCGTCGTATTCATCGTAATCAACAATGAGTGACGGCGTAAGAATATTCCCACACTTAAAACATCCGCATATAGTTGATTCGTTTACCACGTCCCAGTTGCCCAAAGCATCATGTATCGCTCTACCGTATGCGAAGTAGTCACGTCGTTCTTCTCTGTGAAGTTTTGCATACGCAGGTGTTTTGATTACTTTACGAACCAAGCTGCCGATATACAATCCATCTTCGAGTTCACGAACATCCAACTGTAAATATGACACATTGTTTGCCCTACACAGCTTGTCCTTAGAAGCGAACCGAAGAATCAAATCATCATAGGAATCGGCGTCAACAAATGGAACTCCGTGACGATTTATAACGTCTTCACCAAGATAGTCAATCGCAATAATCGGTGTTCCGTCCTCGTAAACAATAAAATCAAACTTCTCATCTGAGTTGGAGAGCGTTGAGATTATGGAATATCTATATCTTCGAGCCAAACCAAACAACGCAGCTTCTATTCTCATAAGTGTAGCGTTTAGAGTACGGACAGTTCTATGATTGCTCATCACTTCTGAATACGAGGATTTTATAATTTCCTTGGTTGCACAAGTGTTTTCGTATATAGACAGTAGTGACTCTCCTTGTATAATTCGTTCACTCACGCCTCTTGACGTGTGTGAAATGAATTGTCCATAGTTGTTTTTGTTCCTGTCAGTATACCGAGCTAACCCAAGTTGCTCTGCCGCCATATCAAAAAATACAGCGTGTGCAGGATTTGGTTCAATGTCAAATGAGTAATATATATCGGAGAGCTGACGGGGCAAAAGATGCTGTATGATGAAAACGAACTCGTCATACAATGTATCAGCTTCCGAAAATGAAAGACTGTAAACGCATCCGGAGGACAGTCCTGCTACAAGCTCGCTTTTGATTATTCCGTACTTTGAAAGCAAGTTAAGAACCTCGCCAAAACTTTTCTCACGGTCTTTGTATTCTAAAAGTCTTCGAACATATTCGGATTCGACACGACCACATACCGAATACTCGGAATCACCCAGCTTCCAATAATAAGAATTGAACTCCTCACTAATCTTGTCTGATTGTCTGGGGGCATCCACGGGGAATCCCATATCTGTGAGTCTTCTGCACACAACATCACTTATCGCCTGTCCTTTTATACATCGCAATGTTAGATTCTGAAAATCCTTCACACCGTAGCACCTCCTTCCTTATAGATTTTTTCTCAATTATGCTTGAATCAAATCATTCAATCTCAGATAGTCAATAAAGCTATCCATTATGGATTTGTAACGGTCAACAATATCGTTCTCTGCAAAGTCAGCAGAACCGGATGTCAGAGAAAGCAGTTCAACGATACCTGTGCCTTCTTTTGTCTGTCCCTTGGCATTAGTAAACCCTTGATAATACTTCTTCTTATCATCGAATCTGTAATCGGAAGCACGAATGTTGATTCGTTTTTCAAGGAGAGCTTTGTTTCCAAGCGATTCAACATTGTTCGGGTTCGTCAATGAACCCTCTTTCTCATATCTGTTTCTTGCGTATATATGCTCTATTTCAAAGACTGTTTCCAGAGAAAGCAAAGGCTGTTTATCGTCCTGAAAAGCCCACCAAGTAATCATTGCTTTTGTTATAGGACGACCGTTGTTAAAGCTGAAATTATCAAACATACTTCTTACGGTATCAGCGGAGAAACGATACTTGGCAAACTCTACCGGACTATTATTGACGATATTTACCATTTCTGCATAAACGGGAGTACGTAAAGCATTAACGCCAGGATTACTTACTGCATACGTCCAGATAAAGCCCGTAATTTTCTGCAGGAAAGTATAGAACTCATCATCGTCCAACATCCCATCAGCATCTTTTTTCTGCATAAAATAAACCGACACAAAGTATGTCCACATACCGTTAGGAGCGTAGTTCAAAACAAACAAACGCTTCAAAATCCTATTGGAAAATCTGTGGGTATCTTGGTTTGACACATCCTCCCAGAACTCAGCAAGAGTAATAAGGTCAGAAAGTGTACCTTCGTCTTTGAGCAAAGCGTAAGAATCCTTTTCGTAAAACTTGCGGAGAGCTTCAGTCGTAGAGGACATAATACCCATCTTCGCACGGACATAGTACATATATCGTGTAAACAGCTCATCCATCGGTGTGCCGGAGATGGGATGGAAGATTCTCTCGCAAAGTTCTTCGAGCTTCTTCCACTCTTTGATGAACTCGTCTTTCTTTCCGAGTTTAGAAAAATATTTGTAAAACTGAGCTTTGAAAATATCTGCATCGGACAGGGGCTTTCCTCTATCATTAAGAGTGGAGAAGATTCGCAAAGCAGTATCCTGCGATTCCGCTTCGATAGGCAACAGAATACAGTTATTCATTATACGGGTCGGAAGATAAGCGAAGTACGTAGGATATTTTTGCAGGAACTCGTCAATACTCGCTTGGAAAAATCTGAAGTTGCAGGCATACTTGCTTTTCATTTCCTTACCGGCAATACCAGTTTTCAGTATGTTAAGGAACTCGTCCTTATCGTTGTCTGTCGCAACCTCGGAATCAATCTTGAGCTGTGCCATATCGGGTTCTCCGAACTCATCGGTTTTCCAGAGGCACTTCTCAATGTTCTGCTTGGTAGAAACAGACGCCTTATCCTGCATATGTCCAAACTTGGAATAATAAGCTCTCAAAAGCAGCATTAGCGTGGTCAATCTCTGCTGACCGTCAATAACCTCCATCTTATCGTCGTCATTCTTAAATGTAACGATAGGACCGAGGAAATATTCGCTGTTACTATCAAACTCGGTTCTACCCTCATCGGGAATAGCGAAGGAAAAAATATCATCCCACAAGGTTCTGCACTCATTTTCGCCCCACGCATAGGGTCTCTGATAATCCGGAATCAAGAAATCAGCTTTCTTGCTTTGGAACAAATCTTTTATTGTTTTTTGGTCAACATTCAGTTTTGACATATTTCTAATCCTCTCTTGCTTTGTTAATCGTCAAGCATTGCGTTTATAGCTTCTATCTCATCTATCCACGAAAGCTCATCCACTTTCACAGAGTTACGTTCGTGAAGGTCATCAATAAATTTTAGGTGTGGGTTTTTCTCTAATAGTTTCCGCTTTATTTCACGTTGCTCTTTTTTTGATGTTGCAACCTTCTTTTTCCTTCCAAAGAAGCCTCTGACAACTTTATAGCGAATATCAATCGGGGGCAGCTCCAGTTCTTTCTTCCTTCCAAGCATCAGAGACCTCCATTTCCGCCGAACTCACATCCGTGAACGTGGTGATGTCCGTAGTACCATCTTCCGTATCGGTATCCGTAGTGAGGTGGGCAATTCGCACAATCGCCATTGCATTTGCCATTGTGTTTATGCAGTGTTTTTTTATCCATTAGACTTGCAGCTCCAAGTCCCATAAACAATGCTGTAAAGAAACCGATTTTCTTCTGTGGAGGTTCAACAGGCTCGTATTCTTCTTCATCTAAAACTTCCTCTGTATCATCAGAGAATATATCAATATGTGCTCTTTTGGATGCTCGTTCAAACACATCGTCATCAATAAGCATATATATTTCTTCTAATTGGTCTTTGTTAAGCGTGTCAACAGACGTTTCAACCATTTTGGAAAGAGTGGGTTTGTCCATAAACAAAACCAACTCCATTATTTCATCTGCCTTAAATTTTACTCCGTAAGATAAAGCCCTGTTTATAAGGCGTTGAACAAGTTTATCTTCAAACAGTTCTTGAGCTATCTCGCATATTTCATCGGAAGCACCGAACTCGGTAATACTTGAAATCCTGCTTGCCCGTGTGCTTTCAGCCCAATCATAAAACTTTTCGTAATATTCGTCCCAAGTCATTACCGCACCTCGCTTTCAAATTGTAGCATAGCTTCCATCAAGCATCTTCGTATGCTTCAGCGTAAATTTCTTATTAAATGTTTTATTCAAGGCAAAGGCTATTTCACGAAAATCGTACCAATCATTCACAGGCTTATTACTCATATAGAATATCGTGTAGCCTTTATCATCTTTATGAATACTGATAATTTTGAAATTATCTATTCCAAGTTCCGCTGCAACCTTGTAGGCTTTGGAAATAAAAGTCTCGTCTCGTTTTCTAATATTATCTTCTTGTCGCTGTTTGTTTTCCTTTTGTCTTTGCCGCTTAATTTTGGTCAGTTCTTTAAGTTCTTCTTTTCGGCGTTGTTTTTGCCAGTAGGGGTAATCTTCAAACTTCTCAAAGTAGTGACATCCCTTAGCGACACAATCGTGTTCGTTCATAATCTCGACGGTTATGAACCCTATATGGTCTTTGTTGTGGCAATAACCAACGAGAGAGGGTGTGTCAACGGTTGCATAGGCACCACCTATAAGATTGACCCTACGAAAAGGTTCGTTGCTATTTAGATATTCGGTGTCCTTTTCTGCCATAAGACACACCCCCTTCTTTTTGTTAGTCGTCGTCCTCTACAAGAAAGACCTCTCGCATAGCACTCAGCTTATCATCAGCACCAAAGCCGTGCTTGTCCAGGAAATCAAAGAACCGGCAAATAATATGTAGAGCTTCGTCATCCCCTGTAGGGATAACGCCCTTTGGAACGAATCTCTTGATGAACTCATCGAGGATTTCAATGTCCGTCTTTCTACCTACAAGCTCGTCCAACGAAACCTTGTAAAAGTCTGCAAGGAATATCAGCTTGTCGATAGTAGGAACACTTTCGCCGCTTTCCCATTTTGCGATTGCTTGTCTGGAAATATCGCATTTCTCTGCAAGTTCCTCTTGGGATAAGCCCTTTGATTTGCGGAATTTTTGAAGATTATCTTCTAATTTCATTTTCTCAGCCTCCTTCTGGTTGATACATATATTGTATCATTTGGGATGTTGGCTTTCTACCAACCCACATTTGCTCTTACGCAACCATTGGTTACGTCGAGCAGATTACTTGATTTCCCAAACGAAGGTAGCTGTATCGCTCACATCAATATCATCGGGTTCAATCTCCATATCTGCCAGACCGCCAACTGGCATAGCCATACAACGGTCTTCAAGCATATAGTCAGTATGAGAAACGATATTAAGTTCGCCCCAATTATAGTCGATGGTGAGAAGTTGACCCAGCTCAACTCCAGAGGCTTCGCACAAAATCTGTGCCTTTTCTTTTGCGTTAATGGTCGCAGACTTCAACAGCTCCTTGTTGACCGCCGACGGGTCTTTTACGGTAAAGGAAATGGAAATCTCCGGTTCGGCAAGACATTTTGAAATTGCATAGAGAGTTTGAGCCAGACGCTTTGTGTCAAAGTCGAACTCCACCTTCAAGCGATGGGAGCAGATATATCCGTTAAATACACTCTTGTAGTTTCCGTTTCTGTCCTTAACTCTCTCGTAGTCGGTGCGAACATTGAAGTTGGTAGTCTTGACGGACTTCTTCTCAAAGCCGATTTCTTCGAGGGAAGCGTTCAGATATTCGATTTTCTTTGCAGCAAGTTCCATCGTCTCCTCGTAGTCGTTTTCCTGTGCCGTAAGGCTCATAGAAATAACAACATAATCGGGAGACGTTGTAACTCTACCCATTCCTTTAACGGTTATTGTTCTTGGCATACTGTTTCACCTCTCTTTGCATCTCGTTCCGCTTTCCATTTTTCGTAGCGTTCAACATTCTTGGGGTCAGAATAAAACCGCCTACACGCTTCAAGCGTTGCTCTGCATAATCTATCCAAGTCGTGCTTGGGTATCTCGTTTATATTGATTTTTACATCACTATCATTCATTGCAGCCACCTCACAGAGACTTCATCACGTCAAGCAAGTGCTGATAGCTGTCAACATCGTGATATTTTACGTTCTCGGTAGAAATCTCGTTAAAGAGTTTTCTCGCACAAGAGATTTTCGCCTTTTCGATAGGCTTCAAGCTCAAGCTCTCCATCGTACCTTTGGTCTCGGCAATAAAGAAGATGTGCTTCACAGCTCCCTCATTAAATGCAATCGCCCAGTCGGGAGAGTAATTGCCAACGGGGGTAGGGATATGGAAACCTCTCGGCAGCTTTGCATAAACACAGACTTCATCGGCATTGTCCAAGTCCTCTGCAAAGCGGCGTTCCACACTCTTTTCTGCGTATCCATCCGTAAACACATAGTCCTGGATATGCTTTTCAGCCTTGAACGCTTTGTCGATGCTTGTCGATGTCTTTTCGGCAGTGAAGATGGTGCTGTTATATTCGCCCTCAATTTGGTCGTAGGAAATATGCTCAACAATCATCGTTGCTTTCTGCTCGTTGATAAGACGGACAACTTTGGTGATAAATTCTTCGGGGTTCGCTCTGTACATAGCAAACTTCAAAGGAGAAATACCCTTGATTATCTCCACGATGGTCTTACGGGTCAGAACAGTTCCTTCCGCAATCTTACCAACAAGGTCATACTTGATTTGGCTCACTTCGCTTCGTTTAAGGGTCGTTGTGCGTGTCTTGGCAGACTTAAATGCTTCGCCACGCTCCAGAGCGTTCGCGTCCATTTCGTCGGTCTGCTCGCCCTTGGAGACGGTGTAGGTCAGCTCGGAGACGAACAGCTCGCTGTTAATGTGCTTTATGGATTTTTCAATCAGCTCGGCGCTGTCGAAAGAAACAGCGTAGGCGTACTTGTGATTGATACGCTTCCAAAGCTCCTGGAACTCTTTCTTATAGAAGTTCTCGTTAAGGTCGTTCTTTTCAATCTTGGTCTGCTTGCCATCGTCAACCATACGGGCAAGAGCAGATTCATCAAAGACAGCCTGCACAAGAGTATGTACACCTTCTGCCATCGGTGCAAGGTTTGCCGGCATCGGAGCAAGCGTACCCATTTCCAAATCCATACGATACTTTTCCGTAACCTTGCGATCCATATCAACATACTGATTGGCAATCAGATAGAACTCGATAGCATTAGCGGTCTTGTCATCAATGACAGTAGGCTTGCCGTCCACCTTGACGAACTTGCCTTTGAAGTATTCGCTGGTAGCAGCAGTCGGTCTGTCATACAGAACCTTCTTGATGTCAGATTGCAGGTCAGCCACAAAACCTTTATAGCTCTCACTTGCGATAACCGTCAGCTTGTTAATTTCGTGGATTCTGTCTCCAAGAACTTCCGTGTCCATTCTGTTGCCGGCTTGGTTCACGCAGAGGCGGAGACCACGACCAACCTCTTGGCGCTTCTGCGTGGAGCTATCGCTGTGCTTGAGCGTACAAATCTGGAATACGTTTGGGTTATCCCATCCTTCACGCAATGCGGAGTGAGAGAAGATGAAGCGTGTAGGCTCGTCAAAGGAAAGCAGAAGCTCTTTATTCTTCAAAATCAAGTCGTATGCAGAAATATCATCCGAAAACTCAGAACCTCGCTTTAGTGCGGAGTTGATGCTGTGTCCTGTCTTTTTATCAATGCTGAAATAGCCCTTGTGGGTATCAGCAACTTCAATGCTGCGGAGATATTTCTGATATGGTGTATCAAACAGGGTCAGATACTCGTTCAGGATGTTAGTGTATTCTTCCTCAAAGATACGACCATACTCACCGAGCAGCTCTTCGCCGTCCTCGCCATACTGACGGTACTTTGCAACCTCGTCGATGAAAAACAGAGACAGAGTCTTGATACCCATTTCAAAGAGCTTTTCTTCTTTCTCAAAGTGAGATTGAATGGTCTCTCGGATTTGGATTCTTCTCATATCCTGCTCGACCACATCACCGATAACCTCTCCTTGGCGAATGACGGTGCCGTTGGTAAATGTAACTGTGCCACGGACAGGCTCAATGTCGGAAATAACGTAGCCGTTCTTGTACTGTTCCATTTGATTGGACTTGTAGAACAGGTCGTCTCCCTGGGCAAAGGTAAAGAGCTTTCGTGCGTGTCCGTTCTGCTGTGCCACTTCGATTTCAAGTTTTGCCATAGGCGGCTTGTTCGGAGAGAGCACGATATGTTCAAGATAGAGATACTGACTTGTGCCGGTAAGGTTCTTTACCTCAAAGCCTTTAACCTCTATCTTCTTAACGAGCTTCTTATTGAACGCATCCAAAGCATCCAGTACATAGACAAGGTTGTGCTCTTTAGCGTGTGTTGCAGAGTAGTTTAAGCTGAACAGCGGATTGAAGTTTTGCAGAGCTTTCTGCGTAACCTCACCGCCCATCTTCTGCGGCTCGTCCAGAATGATGATAGGTCTATTCGCCTTGATAACGTCGATAGGACGGCGAGAACCGAACTCATCACGTTTGGAATAGATAATACGGGCTTCCTTACTCTTGCCATCCTCTTTCAAAGAAGAAGCGAACGCCTGCGTATTGATAATCATTACGTTGATGCCGGAGCTTGACGAGAAGTTATCCAGTTCGTTCAAGTTGGAGCTGTTGTAGATGAAGAAACGAGCTTTCTTTCCGTACTGCTCCATAAAGTGGTCTGCGGTAATCTGGAAGGTCTTGTTGACGCCCTCACGGATAGCAATACTCGGAACAACAACGATAAACTTGCTCCATCCGTAACGCTTGTTCAGTTCAAACATTGTCTTAATGTAAACGTAGGTTTTACCTGTACCTGTTTCCATTTCTATGTCGAGGGAGCAACGACCGACATTGCCGATGAGCTTGTCGGACACCTTGATATTGTTCTCGTTCTGGATAGCACGGATATTATCAAGCAACTGGTCATCTGTCAGATCAATCGCTTCATTTTTATAGCCAGTCTCACTCAGAAGATCATCCTCATCTTCCGATATGGCAAGACGAAGCTGCTGATTCGCCTGCTGTTTGCCCAAGTCACGGATATAGGAAACCTTGTCATAGTGCGGCTGTCCGTTAAATACACGAACGACCGCATCCACGGCATCGGTCTGATACTGTTGTATCTTAAAATTAAACTTCATGCGGTTGTTCCTCCCTCCAGGTATAGGATAGCGACAGAAATCAACGCAAGACAACGCTTATAAAAATAGTCGTACTGTCGATTGTCTGTTATATCAACCTTTGTTGTTTCATGATGACGGATTCTGAAGCCATTACCGATGTTCGTTAATTCCTTAAACTCGGCTTCATATAACGCCTTGTAGTTTGGTTCAGAACCACTCATATCATCAATAATTTTATTAGCAGATGCGGCTTTGTTAAGTGCGGGAGAATAATAGGTCTTCAATCTTTCAAAAGCATCCCACAATTTCTCAACGGCTATTTGCTTATTGCCTGCTCGATAATAGCCATCCGCTTCTCTTATAAGCTCTTTCAAGCCCTTTTCAGAGATTGCTGACACATCCTTCTTGTCGATAGATATGTCAAGTGTGCTCTCAATTCGACCCTGCTCCAATTTATACGCCACGGAGTTCAGCTTGAAAAGCGTGTTCACCTGGGCAGCATAATCGCTGTCGGCATTATACTTCTCATATAGCTCAATGGCATCAAAAACATAGAACGGAGAATTATGTAATATGAATTGCTCCATATTTGTAGCCTCGACATAATTCCCATTTACATCGAAGCACTTCGGTTTGTAGAACTGCGAAATGTCACGGAAGACACATTCGCTCGTTGTAATATCATACTGCCAGCCCGTTTCATCGGTTTCACGATAGACGGTAGAGTATTTTTCAAGGAGCTTATATATCTGGTTGCGAGTTTTCATATTTAGAGAAAGTTTGAGTTTTTTTCCTTTAATATCTTTCTCGTTTCTCTGTGAAAAAGGAACGAATAAAGAACTCGCCTCCGGGTCATACTTGCGCCATCCATATACATCACGCCCCGAAATTTTGCTTTCGGGATAAAGCTCGTAACCATCGTTACGGAGAAGTCCGTTCACCGCATCAAGAAACTCTTTCCAGTACCCGTTTTCGACTCTTACGGCAGGATGAAATACGGCACACAAAAACTTCAATAGCACCTCGTCATCGCCGTTCAGCAACTCAAAACGGTCATCCTCAAAAACCCAGCCAGGTTCATAATCATCATTGTTCACGGTATGTTGCCATATATCGCCCTCTGCATTTTCAAAGCGATTATCATAGCTCGGCAAGGAGTTGAGGTCATATATTCGTTTAAGAAAATCAATCTCGCTTAGTTTGCCATAGCATCCATAATGGATTCGTTTATTCTCAAAAAACTCCATTATATCCATGCCATACAGAAACAAAGCAAAGATGTCTCTCCGAGTTATTTCTGTGATTTGCTTCAATTTACAGCACCTTCCTTACTGTCGAAGGACTGATAGAAGCGAAGATTTGGTCAAAGTTCGTCAGCACAGAATCGCTTGCCATTCCGCTATCACGGAACACGGCGTAGTAGGGCTGTTCCTTGGCAATAGCCGTAACAACCTCATCGGAAATGTTGTTGTCGAAGCAAGCGTACAGGAAGCCCTCAGCAACATTAAACACTTTGCAGCCGGCAATAGTGGTCTCCTCAATCTTGGAAGAAAGAAGTACACCGAGGTCAAGCATAACCTGGAACAGCAAGTCTTCCGGCGTTCTGTCCTCTTTTATGTTGTTTGCATAGTTGTCAAACAAAGTCTGCTCCACCTCGTCGGGCTTGTAGAATACCTCTTTCATGTTGGAAGTGTCGCACTTCAACACACGGAAGCCGATGTCAAGTCCCTGTGCGGTAAATCCAGCTTCTTCTTTGATTTTCGCACCTGCACGACGGATGCGTTCCTTGCCAATATCACAAATGGTTTTATATCCTG
>Ga0129312_1000294_pt1 | contig 47414 bp, 59 predicted proteins | sample O827metagenome_FD_94434 | JGI IMG/M metagenome (GOLD analysis project Ga0129312, IMG submission 94434) | Orangutan group fecal microbial communities from Wisconsin, USA - O827 metagenome | ecosystem: Host-associated > Mammals > Digestive system > Large intestine > Fecal | place: USA: Wisconsin... | reverse complement strand
CCGCTCTGGGTGCCTCGCCCGGATGGAGATAACGGATGTGGCCGCCCTGCGCCGTTTCCACATAGAGCCACTGGATAACACCGATTATCCTATTTTTCATCTCTGTTACCCCCTGCAACTTCCGATTTATCGTCACAAGTATAGCATACTGCCGCCTGTAAGAAAAGGCACAGACGCAAAAACCCCTGCGGGCAATTGCTCGCAGGGGCTTGGGTTATGCGCCGGTGTTCCTCACACTGGCATAACGGTTATTCAATTTCGATGAGATTGGGGTTTGCAGGCAGAGCCTTCTGCTGCTGGGGTGCAGGCAGCTGGATGTGCAGGATGCCATCCTCGAACTTTGCGTGGATATCCTCTTTCTTTACGGCATCGCCCACATAGAAGCTGCGCGCGCAGGTGCCGGAGAAGGTCTCGCGGCGGATGTAATGACCCTTCTCATCCTTCTCATCATTGCTGTGATTACGGACGGCCTGAATGGTCAGGTAACCGTCATTCAGTTCCATCTGAACGTCTTCCTTCTTGCAGCCCGGCAGGTCCACGGCCACATCGTAGCCGTTCTCGGTCTGCTTCACATCGGTCTTCATCATGTTTGCACCGCGCTTACCGAAGGTCTCACGCTCTTCACGGTTCATCGCACGCTCCAGCGCACCATCGTTCCAGAACGGATCAAAGAGATCATCGAACAGATTCTCATGGAAAACAGCAGGCATAAACATAAATCATTCCTCCAATCCCGGCGTTCGGGTCGGGTAAAAAATCTTTATGTTGTTTATTCGGAAAGGCTTTCCGGGGAGCCGCTCGATCACCTTGCGGCTCTCTCTTTTGCCCTTCCTCCTGAGCACGCCTATGTTATAGCACCGTTTGTTAGCAGTGTCAAGTGTAGAGTGCTAAAATTCACAGAAAGATAATTTTTTGATAAATTTTCATGCAATCTTTCGGATTTTCCGTCCTGTATTCGTTCTTTTTCCGGTCTTACACAGACCACAGCGTTTTTTTGTTCCTGGACCATTCTGTTTTGGCTTGAACTTCTATGATTATTCTGATAGAATTATCATAGAATCATTCAAGGAGGGATGAATATGATCATTAAATCCTCGACCACTCTTCGCAGTGATTATGGAGCCATCTCCGATCTGGCGCATCACGAAGCAGAACCGATCTATATCACCAAAAACGGCGAAGGTGATTTGGTCGTTATGAGCATTGAGGCATTTGAGCAGCGGGAAGAAACCATCCGGCTTCGTGCAAAGCTGGAAGCCGCCGAGGATGCTCGTCTTTCCGGGGCACCGTCCTACACTCTGGACGAATCCAGAAAGCGGCTGGAGGCGCTCTATCAACGTGGCTAAACTGATCATTCTGGAGCCTGCACAGCGTGAACTGGAAGAAATTGCAATTCTTCACATGAATCTTGTAGGTCCCAATTCAGCCCGCAAAATCACCAACCTGATCCTGGATACCCTTTCCCGGTTGGAATTATTCCCCTTGTCTGGCTCCCTGCCAGAAGACAGAGAACTTCTCAAAAACGGTTATCGCTATATGATTGCAGGAAAGTATATCTGTATTTACCGGCAAATTGCAGATACCGTCTATGTCTATCACATTGCCCATGGTGCAAGCAACTATCCGCTCTTATTCAAGCGACTTTTGCATGAAGAATCTTCTGCCGACAAATAATTTTTTCCCATCCACATAACGTGATATGCTCCCTATATGGCGAACAGTGAAATAAAACACTGAAAGCTATATAGGGAGCATTGAACCGGTCCGTAAAAAGTAGACAATAGGCAAAAAGCCTCCCCGTGTAGGATAATAGAACTACACGAGGAGGCTTTGCTATGTCCAGAAAATATATAAAGATCGACGAGTATGGCAAACAGATTTTAGAGATGAAAGCCCAAGGGAAAACCAGCCGTGAAATCGCACAGGCTCTAGGAGTAGATTGAGAGTGCATCCGACACTGGGTGTTCAGATTCAATCGACAACAGCGCAAACTGGAGGCTGGAATCAAACTCCAACCCAAAGGCAGACCGCGCAAGGATGCACAGCCCAGAGATATTATCACTGAGCAGGTATACGAGATTCAACGTTTGAAAATGGAGAATCTTTTAAAGCGTTTCGCCGTTTGTTTCGATGATCTTTTTGTACGCCCAGGCAGAATCTTTAACGATGCGTCGCCCGGTCTTGTAATCCACAAAAATCAGTCCAAAACGCGGGTCGTAGCCTTCTGCCCACTCGAAGTTGTCCATCAGCGACCAGTGCTGATAACCGAGCACCGGATATCCCTCTGCAACGGCACGCTTTAAGCTACCCAGGTAGCGGCAAATAAAATCAGCGCGCTGCGGATCGTGCACTCCGCCGTCCTTGCAAATAAAATCATTGTCGGCCATGCCGTTTTCCGTGATCATGATCGGCAGTTTGTAGCGTTCGTAAACGAAACGCACCGTCCAGTACATGACCCGCTCATCCACAACCCAGCCGATCGAGGTGCGCGGCAGGCCGGTCAGCTTTGCCTTTTTATCGCCGCCCCAGTTCGAATAATTATAAGGCGTGTAGATATTCAGCCCCACAAAATCGAGTGGCTGTGCGATCTCTTTCATGTCTTTTTCTTTGCTGGAATAAACACCGTAGGCGCGCACCGGACGACCAGCAAGCATCGGATCCATCCACCAGCGGTTGCCCATCAGGCCCATGCCGGTTTCCATGCTCATTATGCGTGCCTGCTCGATTTTTTCTTCCGACTCATTTTCAGGCACAAAGCAGCCCGTCGCCATAGAGATACCGATCTTCGGTGGAAGCTTGGCATACTTGCGAATTGTTTGGACTGCCTGTGCATGTGCCAGCATACAGTTGCGTGTCAGCTGGGAAAGCGCCAGATAATCATGTTTAAACGGCGCGTGTGCCCCTTGCATATAACCGTTCATAATAAAGCACTGTGGCTCATTCATCGGCATCCACCAAGAAACGCGGTCCGAAAATGCATCGACAAGCACTTTCGTGTACGCGCGAAAAAGTGGGATGATCTTTGCCGACAGCCAGCCGCCTTTTTTGTAGACCCAAAGCGGCATATCCCAGTGATAGACCGTCAGCAGCGGTTCAATGCCGGCGGCTTTCAGCGCATCGATCAGATCGCTGTAAAAGCGCAGGCCGTTTTCATTGACTTTGCCCTCCTCAGGGATCACGCGTGACCAGCTGACCGAAAAGCGGTAAGACTTGAGTCCCAGCTGCTGCATCAGTGCCACATCTTCCGGCCAGTGGTGGTAATGGTCACTGGCAGTATGGCAGTCGTCGCCGTATTTAATATGTTTTGACTTGGCCACATCCCAAATGCTAGGGGTGCGGCCGCCTTCATTCCAGCCGCCCTCCACCTGCGCGGCGGCCGTGGCAGCGCCCCATAAAAAATTCTTCGGAAAAACCGTCTTTTCCATAAACACATTCCTTTCCAGTTTATTCCAGCGTAAAGGAAAGCAGATCGACGACAGTGCCACTTGTCCTTTAAGATTTTTGTTGCTCGCCGCGGTTGTGCGCACTCCAAAATGCCACAGCCTCGTCCAGCCAGCCCGCACAGCTTAGGCCTTTGCCGAGCCCCACGCCGTGCCCAACACCGGGAAACAGCCGAAACATGTAGTCCACACTGCACCGGCGCAGTGCTTGCACCAGCAGGCGGCTGTTTTGCACATCGACTTCATGGTCGGCATCCCCGCTCCAGACATATGTCGGCGGAAAGTCAGGGGTTATATGATTTTCTACACTCGTCAGCTGCACCAGATCGGCCGACGGATGCGGTCCAAGCAGATTCTGCCGGCTTTGCTTGTGCCCGCAGGCACCCATCGTGATCACCGGATAACACAGCACCAGCACAGCGGGCTGCGGCAGGCCATAGTGCGAGCAGCCCATTTCATGCGTGGCAAAGCTGGCGGCCAGATGACCTCCGGCCGACGAGCCCCACAAGGAATAATTCTCCGCATCCAGATGCAAAGCATCGGCCTGCGCCAAAATTTCGTGAAGCGCGCGTGCCACATCCTGCTGCGGTGCAGGATAGCGTCCCTTTCTGCGGCAACGGTAGTGCAGAACAAACGCCGAAATGCCGCGCCGGTTTAATTCGACGGCAAACGTATGCCCTTCGTTTTCTTCGCTGACCAGCATATAGGCGCCGCCGGGGCAAATGAGGGCAAATGGGTGTTTTTTGCCGTCACGGAGCACATAAGCATCCAATTTGTAATGGTTGCCGAACCAAAAGGTGATGCCTGCCCGGTAAATTTCACGCAGAGTCAAAGCTGATGCCTCCATGTCAAAAAACTATAAATATTTATGGTCTAAAATCTTTGCATGTTGCGCTTTGAAAAATCATCTCGAGCACGCGTCCGGCCGAAGTGTTCAGCGCATCAGTGCGCAGCGTGCCAGCTTTCAGTGCCCGGCGCAGCGCTTTTCGCACGCGGGCATTGCCCGGCATGATCAGGTCATTGCCAGCGTTGACTGCCTCGGCAGGCGAACACTGATCCGTGGCATTCCAGTCGCTCATTACAACGCCTTGAAAGCCCCACTCGCGGCGCAGCACGTCCGTACAAAGCTCACGAGCATTACACACATAGCGGCCGTTCACACGGTTGTAACTGCTCATCACGCACCAGGGGCGCCCCTCGGCAACGGCAGTGGCAAAGCCGCGCAGATAGATCTCGCGAAGGGCGCGCTGCGAAACATTGGCTGAAACACCGGTGCGGTTATCCTCCTGATTATTGCAGCAAAAATGTTTGACCGTAACGCCGACGCCGCCGCAGCTTTGCACGCCGCGAGTGATCGCGGCCGCCATTTTTCCAGTAAGTAACGGGTCTTCGGAATAATATTCAAAATTTCGCCCGCAAAGCGGATTGCGGTGGATGTTCATGCCAGGCGCCAGCCAAACCGAAACGCCGATCTCCAGCATCTCAGCGCCGATGGCGCGGCCGATCTCTTCCAAAAGATCGCAGTTCCAGCTTTGTGCAAGCACTGTTTCGCTGGGCCAGGCCGTCATATAACAGTAAACAGCGCGGCCTTTGCCGGGCTTTGCCTTCACGAAGCGTTCAAAATGCTTGAGCCATCCCCAACGCCAGTCTTCGGGCAGGCCGTCCGGGAAGCGCGGTGTACCGTCTTTCATAACAACGCTCGACTGGTTCACATTGATCCCAGCCGGGCCGTCGGCCATGACGATATTCGGCACTCCCTTTTTGAGCAGCCCCGTACAGGTGCGCCCGCAGGCGCCCATCACATTGTTGTAGCAGCGCACCGAATAACCGCCGCCGGTCACAAGATCTATTTTGTCCTGTGCCGTCATTTTTTGCAACAGCGCCTGCACTTTCTCAGAAAAAACTTCACCGTACGGCGCGTATTCCTTTTGCGCCACGATCGGGCGGACCTGCTGCAAGATTTTTTCTTTTTCCACCGTCACACTGCCGCAGAACGTTTCGCCAAGAAAGAGCGCATATGGACCATCTTCCAAAATAAAAGCTGATCTTTCCTCGTCAAAACTTGCGATCTGCTGCCAAGAAAAGGACAGGGTCAGCGTTTCGCTTTCGCCGGGAGAAAGGCACTTCGTTTTGGAAAACGCGGCCAGGGTACGCACCTCATGATCCAGTTTCCCGGCTGGCTTTTGCACAAACAGCAGCAGCGCTTCTTTGCCGGCACAGGTGCCGGTATTGGTGACAGTTACACGCACCTGCGTATTTTTCACCTTTATATCGCTGTAGGCAAAGGTCGTATAGCTCAGACCAAAGCCAAACGGAAAACGCGGACGGATATTTTTCTTTTCAAACCAGCGGTAGCCGACATAGATTCCCTCACAGTATTCCTCGTTTTCCAAATCGCCGTTTCTATAGCTGAATGTACCGGCGCTTGGGTAATCTTCATAGCGCACCGCCCAGGTGTCGGTCAGCCTGCCGCTCGGCGAAACTTGACCGGTCAGGATATCGGCCAGGGCACTGCCGCCCTCCATGCCGCCCTGCCCGTAAAACAGCACCGCATCGATACGCACGCACTCGAGCGCCGAAAGGTCGAGTGCGCCGCCGCAGTTAAGCACCAAAATCAGTTTTTTGTAATGATTGGAAAGCCGTCTTAAACTTTCCTCTTCCGTGTCAGAAAGCAGATAGTCGCCTTTTTCCACGCGGCGGTCCTGCCCCTCGCCGGCCTGGCGGGAAAGCACATAGATCGCCGTGTCCGTCTTATCGGTCAGCTCATCCTCCAAAACAGGCGTGCAGGCCGGAAACGGCATCGGCTTTTCGTGGATCACATCAAACATTTTCATTGTCTGAATCGGAGTGAAGTTGCGGATCTTTTCCTCTACATCGCGGCGCCAGGCTGCTACGTCATCCTCATATTTTTTCTCGAAACGGTCCATCCAAAGCGTGGTCGGAAATGTGAAGCCGGCGTTCTTAAGCCCCTCTTCAATCGTGACACTGTGTCGCTCGTGCACATCGCCCGAGCCACTGCCGCCCTTCACGGTTCTGCGGCTGCCCGGGCCGTAAAGCGCCACTTTTTTAGTTGTCAGCGGCAGGATGCCGTCGTTTTTTAAAAGCACGATGCCCTCTGCCGCCGCGCGGCGGGCCAGCGCTTTGTGGCGGCGCTCCCGGTCGCTTTCCTCCGGCGTGGAAACGCCGAACGTCTGAAACTTTTTCATTTTTGCACCTCAATTTCTACCGTTACCGGTTTTACCCCAGCACTTTCGGCGGTAAATGTAACGCGGCCCGGTTGTGTGCCGGCGCGAAGGACGGCCAGCGCGCGGCCGCGGTAAGAATCGTGATATGTTTTATCGAATATCTCGTCCGTTTTGCAGAGCGCGCTGCCGAAACCGGCCAAACGGGCTGCCGCGCCGTGCACAGTGAGCGTGATTTTTTGCTCGATCCACGGCTTTAAGCAGCCGTTTCCGTCTGTAAATTCGATCGGGATGTAGCAAAGATCCTGACCGTTTGCACGAAGCTTTGTCTTTTCCGGGGATAAAGTCAGGTACGTCTCCTGCCCGGCGGTCATCAGACTGTGTTCAGAAAGCACGCAGCCATTTTCATCGAGCGCTTGGGCGCACAGCGTGCCGGGCTGATAGCGGACGTGAAACACGGCCCTATACCGCTTGACCGGCTTTCTGCCCACTTCGTTTCCATTCAGCAGCAGACGGACCGAAGCAGCGTCGGCGTACACCTCTGCTACAGCCAAAGTGTTTTCATACCCCTGCCAACTCCAGCTGTCGACTGCATTCGTAAACTGCCAGGCACCTGTCGACGGTGATTCCCCGGCGTGGTTGAGCGGGCGCACACCAATAAATGGCTTTTTGCGCAGCCCCCACACAATCTGCATAAAATACATGGCGGCGAGCGGCTTTCCGGTGTTATCGATCATGCCCTGGCCGGCAAATAGGGGCAGACCATGATAGGAATAGTATGTCCAGTCACCAATACACGCCTCACCGAGATAATCCCAGGCCGCCCACACAAAATCGCCGATCAGCTGTGGATATTTCTTGACCCTTTCCCAGTTGTAGGGCAGATCCGCCACCATCGTTTCGGTGCCGACCATCATACGGTTCGGGTATTTCTCGGCATCGGCATCGTAGCGGGAAGAGGCGTAGTTAAGCCCCAGAATGTCGAGCGCCTGTGCCGCGCCGAAGCAAGCACGGTCGCCCTTTCTGCCGCCGCTCATAAAAAACATCAACGGGCCGAGTTTTTGTGCCATCGCGTTAAAAAAGGCTGAGCCGGTCTTTTTTTCGCGGTAACCACCTTTTTTCGGAAGCGGTTCGGGGCAGTAATCCTTTTTGTCGCGGTAAACGCCGAAGCCCATGCGGGTATACACATTGAGAAGCACATTAATACCTGCCGTGACCGGCCGCGTGGGATCGAGCGCATGTACGAAATCGCGCAGGCGGTGGCACGTTTCCACGCCTTTTTTCGCAGCGGTCTCGGAAACTTCGTTGCCAACAGAATAAAGGAGCACACTCGGGTGGTTACGCGACGATTCGACCAGCGCCGTCAGATTGCTTTGCCAGTCCGTGTCAAAACGGCGCGCATAGTCGTGGTAGGTTTTGGGAATATACCAGTTGTCGAACGCTTCGTTCATCACGTACAGGCCGAGCCGGTCGCAAAGATCGAGCGTGATCTGCGAAGCGGGATTGTGCGAAATGCGCACAGCATTAAAGCCGTTTTCCTTTAAAATACGTAGGCGTCTTTCCTGCGCATCCCAAAATTCGCAGGCTCCGAGCACGCCGTGGTCATGGTGCAGGCAGCCGCCACGCAGCAGCACACGCTGCCCGTTCACAAGAAAGCCTGTTTTGGCACTCCAGGAAAGTTTGCGGATGCCGAATGTGCAGCGGCGCGCCTCGGTTGCGATTTTAACAACACAGGTGTAAAGATACGGGTTTTCGGCACTCCAAAGTTTTGCATCTGCTATACAGAACTTGCCGGGAGCGCCAGAAGCGACCAATGTCTCGCCGTCGTAAATTTCGACCGTAACCGGCAGCGGCTCGGTCGTCTGCACAGTCACCGCGACCTCTGCCGGGTCATAGTTCAACGTGTCGATGTGCACCGACTGAATACGCGCCTTCGGTGCGGTGACGAGCTGCACCGGGCGGTAGATGCCGGAACCGGTGTACCAGCGGCAGTTCGGTTCCAGAGAATTGTCTACAAAAACACGGATCACGTTTTCTCCAACATGAACGGCCTGTGAAATATCCACCTCAAACGGCGTAAACCCATAGAAATGGGTACCAACGCGCTTTGCATTGACTGAAACGGTGCAGTTTTGATAAACGCCGTCAAAGCACACGGCGATAAATTGGCCGAGATCTTCAGAAGAAATCTGAAAGTGCTTTTCATAAGTATATTTACCGCCGGGGAAATAGCCGGAATTAACACCGTTTCGGCACTTGGCGTCGCGCGGCTCTAACAGCATTGCATCGTGCGGCAGGCAGACCGGCACAGGGGCATCATCCCCCCTGTAGAACAGCCAGCCTTCATTCCAGTTTCGGATCATTTTTTCTTTTTCTCCTGTTTTGACTGTTTTATAGCCTGTTTTTCCAGATATTTGCGGTTTTCTGTTTCAAAATCCAGACCCTTCCTCGCACAGCGGTCCTTTAAATCCTGCACACGGTTTGCCTCGCGTTCCTGTGCGGCACGCTCCAGATCAAGGCGCTCCTGCTCTTCGGGCTCGATCCACACTTCGCCTTTGGCCAATACCGCCTCTTTCTTGCGGCGCAGCAGTTCGGCATTGATCACGGGCAGTTTCTTTTCTACATCTACAAACGGCAGCAGGACCAGGTTGGCAACGGCCAAAATGATGTCAAACAGATAAAACGACATTGTCATAAAACGAATAATATCGCCGTTCGGGATCACACCCTCCATATCGACAAAGCCGAGCTTCAGAATCGAAGATTCATACCCGCCGGCAAACGGCGCATACACAGCCGACTGCAGTGCCGTGATGACAGCCACACCCAAAAGTCCCTCCAGACGGACATGGGATTTGTATTCCACACTATCAAACGCGTAGCACATCAGCGTGGCCACGATATAAGCATTTGGAATCATGCCGAACTGGCGCAAAAAGCCTGCCGCCAGAGCCATAGGCAGTGTGTCCGGGAACATCCAGCCCAACACACTGCCGACGAGCACCAGCGAATAACCGGCGATTGCGCAGTTGCGAATTCCGAATTTTTTGGCCAACGGATATGCTATGATCGCGCCAAGTCCGAGCGGAACGCCGGTGATGATCTGGTAAAGCGTGAACATAAATGGATTGTCCACACCGTCAAGCAAAAACTTTATGTAAAAATACTGCACGTTGCCACCCTTGAAGTTGTCAGCGATACCGCCGACGGTCGTGAGAATCGTCAGAATCACAAAATACTTATTGGTAAGCAGTGCACGCATCTGCTGTCCCAAAGGGATCGTATTTTCTTGTTCAATACCAACCTCTTGGGCCACATCTTCGGTGATACGCTCGCGGGTGTAGAAATATTCGAGCAGCAGCAGCGGAATCGCGATGATTGAAAGCGTGATCATTAAAACCGGGTAGCCGTTGATATCTTTTTCAAGCCAAAGCGGCAGCGCCACCATATTGATCAGCATGCCGATGATCACACCCGAGATCAGCGTCCATGACATTTTGCGGATAAACTGCACCTGCGCCTTTTCAACCGGGTCGCGCGTGGTCAGCGAGCAGATCGTGTCGCGAAACAGATAGAAAAATGTGGAACCGACCGTATTATAGGCGATCAGCAAAAAGAAAAAGTAGTACCAATACGACTTGCCGAGCGTACTGCCCGGAAAAAGAAAGATCAGGCAGCCGATGACGATTGAAACAAAGCCGAAAATCAGATGCCACGGGCGCATTCTGCCCTGTCTGGACTGCGTGTGCTGGATCAGCCAACCATTGAACAGCCCCAGCAAAACGGCCAGAATCTTGGCAACAGTGATCACCACTTCATAGCGTTCGCCCATCGTTACGACCATGTCTGCATTTGTGGTGCCATACATGGCACCGGTCTGCTGGGTAAAGAACTTTTCAACCAGTGCCGCGATCGTGTTGACCACAAAAATCAGGCCAAGCGGGCCAATCAGATGGCCCAGGATCTTTTCCTTGGTTGAAACGGAGCGGCTGGTGACCTTGGAATCCATAAGTGGTTTTTCAAACAGCCCATGACTTAGAAGGCGTATTTCTTTATGTTTCATCGATGCCATCCTCCACATATTTTTTTGCGAAATGCGTTATTTTTATATATTTTAGCAGGTGCCTCTTGCAATGTATTGCATTTTTTTCTATAATATTATAAATTTGTACATTTTGGTGAAAAGCATGAATAACTACCGCGCGTTTTGCAGCTTTTTTTACGCCGCACATTATCTGCCGCTTGCGCTCTATGACCAAAGCGGGTTTATATTTGCCGCTGGCTTTTCCGGCGACGAAGACCCATATCCTTTGATCCGCCGTGCATTTACGGTGCAGGACGCACCTGCCGTTTACACATCGGCTGACACGGGCTACTACGGCTATGTACCCTGTGATGACAGGCAACATTATCTGATTTTGGGGCCGACGTACAGCACGCCCGTAACCGAAGAGATGATACACACCTATATGCGCAAAAACATTTTGCCCTCCGAGCGCCAGGAAAGCATTGCACAATTTTTGGGGCGAATCCCGACCTACACCTATAATCAGTTTTTAAACATGCTTTTATATCTTTTCTTTACCCTGACCGGTGAAGAAAAAGAGATCACCGACGTCTTCGGCGTGACCGACACGCAATACCAGACGCAGATCGGCCGCGACTACGCGCAGCACGCCTACCGTGAACAGGAAGCACAGTGGCAGCACGGCACCTACGGCTTTGAACGGCAGATGTTGGCTGTGATCCAAAGCGGCGACGTGGCAAGGCTGCACCAGTTTTTGATAGACACGCTGAACACCACGCCTATGCAGGAAGGGAAACTTGCCGACACGCCCCTGCGCCAGGCCAAAAACCTGCTGATCGGCACGGTGGGCATGGTTGGTAAAGAAGCGGCTATTCCGGGTGGAATGGACATTGAACAGACCTACCGCCTGATTGACACCTACATTCAGGAATGCGAACGCCTGCAAACGGTGGAAGCTGTCAAAAACCTGCAGTACAACATGCTGATCGATTTTACGCAGCGCATTTCACAGCAACATGCGCCCGCACACCTAAGCGAAGATGTTTTTGCGGCAACGCAGTATATTTCGACCCACCTCAATGAGCCGATCGGCGTAGACGATGTGGTGGCGCACAACGGCAAAAGCCGCGCCTACCTCTGCAAAAAATTTCACGACGAACTGGACATGGGCATTGCCGCTTACATTTTGCGCTGCCGCCTGCGCGAGGCCAAATTGCTTTTGCGCTATACCGAAAAACCACTCGGCGAGATCAGCAACTTTCTATGCTTTTCTAGCCAGTCCCACTTTCAAAACGTGTTCAAAAAACACTGCAAGATGACCCCGATGGAATACCGGAACGGCAAAAGTTGAGACAGATTGATATATTTTTTCATTATACTGTCCTGCGCCGCCCCGGGCAGCGATACGCAAGGCGCACATAAGGAGCAAAGCCTGCTTTTCGTGCGCTATACACGAGGACGAAATTTTGAATTCAATGCGCAAAAACTGCGATATTAAGCAAAAAACAGGCAGAAAGCGAAGAAATTACCGGATGTTTGGCAGGGCAAGCAACTATCCGCTCTTATTCAAGCGACTTCTGCATAAAGAATCTTCTGCCGACAAATAATTTTTCCCATCCACATAACGTAATATGCTCCCTATATGGCGAACAGTGAAATAAAACACTGAAAGCTATATAGGGAGCATATCACAACGTGTGGATGGGATTTTTTGTTTATGAGTCTCTCGGAAAAAGGCGTTCTCACCCTTCCATCTTCTGAATCACCGCACCCAGCCATCGGCACAGGGTATCGCCTGCCTGATTTGCGATCTCCAGCACACGGGCGTGGCTATGCTTGACCGTCTGGATGCCGGTGGCCATGTTAGTGATGCAGCTGACGGCCAGTACCTTCATGCCCATGTAGTTGCAGACCATGGTTTCCGGCACGGTGCTCATGCCCACGGCATCGGCTCCCATCCCCGCAAAGGCGCGAATTTCAGCCGCCGTTTCATAGCAAGGGCCCATAAAGCCCATGTAAACGCCCTCCTTGTAGGCAATGCCCAGTTCATCGGCGGTCTGCTTGGCAAGGTTCCGCAGTTCCAGACTGTAAGGTTCGGTCATGTCCGGGAAGCGGGGGCCGAAGCGCTCATCGTTGGGGCCAATGAGGGGGTTCGTGCCCATCATGTTGATGAAGTCGGTAATGAGCATCAGGGTGCCCGGCGCAAACTCCCGGTTGATGCCGCCGCAGGCGTTAGTCAACACCACCTTTTCCACGTCCAACAGCTTGAACACATAGAACGGGTAGCAGACTTCCTCCATGGAGTAGCCCTCATAGAAATGGAAGCGGCCTTCCATGGCGTAGACTTCCGTGTCCCCCAGCTTGCCAGCCAACAATGCGCCTTTGTGTCCTGCCACCGTGGATACCGGAAAGTTGGGGATATCCTTGTAGGACAGTTCTTCCGTGTCCGTAAAGTCCGCGGTCAGCTTGCCAAGGCCGGAGCCCAGCACCACCGCGATCTTCGGGCGCTTTTTCGTGTGCGTCTTGATATATTCCGCACTTTCCAGTGCCTTTTCATAAAGATGTTCCATACCGTTCTCTCCTTTTCCCAAAAAATTCGATATACTCTCTGGATTCAGTATATCGGATTTTTCAGGCCGATGCAAGACGCCCTCCATCGAGTCTTATTAAAAACCAAGGAGCAGATACTTCACATCACGAGTGTGTTGTATCTGCTCCTTGGTTCTCCGAATGTCTTATCTCTGGCCGATGTTCCACCGAAACAGCTCATATCCTTCCCGGATATCCTCCGGCAGACGTTTCAAAGTCTCGTCCCGCAGTTCCTGCGGCATCCCGTAAAAAGCTTCGGCCATGCCGCCGGTGATGCAGGCAAGGGTGTCGCTGTCGCCGCCCAGAGAGACCGCATTGCGAAGTGCATCCTCAAAACTGACGCTTTCCAGAAAAGCAATGATTGCTTCCGGCACAGTTTCCTGACAGGCCTCCACATGATGATAGGCCGGCCGAATTTCATCGCAGGTACGGTTCAGGTCATAACCGAAGGTCTGCTCCACATATTGTTTGATTTCCGGCTTGCTGTGGCCGGTACGGGCCAGAAAAATCACTGCCGCCGTGGCCTGCGCGCCTTTGATGCCCTCCGGGTGGTTGTGGGTGACTTCGGCGGTCACTTTTGCCATTTCCAGCGTTTTGTCCAGCGTATCGAACAGCCAGCCCGCTGCCGACACCCGCATAGCCGAGCCGTTACCGAAACTGCCATAGGGATTCGGATTTTCTGCGTGCAGCCACCGGCGGAACATCCCGCCGTAACCGGCATGGGGATATTCACGGCCCCAGAACCGCATTTCATGCTGCACTGCACAAAATGTTCTCTCCGACAGACCCTTTCCGTCAATCAGACCAACTGCCACCGCAGCGGTCATGACGGTATCATCGGTGAAGTGCGATTTCTCGCTCAGCAGCGGAAAATCCTTGTGCTTGTAATTGTTGTGGTCAAATTCATTAGGACAAACAGGATAACTATATCAGCAGGGGCCTCCGGGCTCCTGCTTTCTTCCTGCTCTGCTGCGGTTTCTGGCAAAATGTCACAAAAAGCGTCATTCTTAAAATCTTTTTGCCATAAATTGCCAGATTTTGCTTGACATTGTCCCTTTTAGGGTCTATAATAAGGGTGTAAGAACGAACGTGACCCGAAAAGGGTAGGAGGAAGATTATGAAAACTCTCGAGTCCATGAAGCAGTTCATCCGCGAAAACAATTTCACCGCTCTGGTCAATGAGCTCGTCACCGGTGCCGACATGGACGTTGCAGACGCTGTCGAGTACGTCTACGACATGAAGACCCTCAGCAAGGCTCAGTTCGCAAGCAAGTATCTCGGTTGATGGTCGATAGGGGGTAACGATATGTTCAAAAAGTTGGTCAAGGCAATCGCCGCAATCCAGAACGAAAACGACCGCGACGATTGCTACTGGCAGATTGACCGTGCGTTCGAGGAAGAGCGCATCTCCTTTGAGGACCACGAGCTCCTCTACGGTCTGGCCGGTATGGTTGAGGTCGCTTAATTTTTTTGCTTTCGTGTGTCCCTTTTAGGGGCGTTAAGCAAGCAGTAAGACCCGTTTCGGGTAGGAGGTTTTTATGGAACTCTACAAGTACACCGGCAGCGTAGCTGTCCTGACCGTTCGCTTCGGCAAGGCCGAGACCATCACCCTCTACGACAGCTACGACGACAGCGTCGCTCCGGTTCGTCTTGATGTGCGCGGTGCTCTCGCCGAGTACATCAAGAAAATCGAGGGAACTGACAGCGAGGAGCGGTACATGAATCTCGACTGGTACTACGACTTCAATATGCTGCTCCGGCGCATTGAGGTTCCGGGCGTCCCGTCCGAAAAGTTCCAGATGGCCGGTGTCCCGGCCAAGGTTCTGACGCAGACCCGCAGCAATCCGGACGAGCTCGTCTGCTTCGGTTGCCCCGACTTCATCAACACGAGCAAGCCGGTCTCGATGGGGCCAGATGATTACCAGAACTTCCTCATGTGGAAGCGCGAGAACAGAGACTAAGGAGGGATTGCATCATGCTTATTTTCAAAGAGGACATCCGTACCGGTGTCTCATGTGGGTTGAACGATTTCGGAGAGCTGTTCTTCGGAAATTCCCGCTCCGGCTACAATCTGCCTGACACGCCAGACAATCGTGCCCGCGTCTTGGCCGACTTCAACTTCTGGACAAAGAATCCCGCCTGATGATGGCCCTGTGGCAAGGGCCGAAACCATTTTGCCGCCCTTGGCAAGATGGTCGCGGGAGCCAAACCGCAAAGGAGTGTCAACTATGAAAACGAAGTCCTACAAGGCAACTTTCTTCCGCCACAATCCCCAGTTCAAGAATGGCGGTTACGTCACCGAGCGTAAGATTGAGGCCGTTTCGCTGCCCTCTGCTCGCAAAAGAGCCCGCGAGATCTCCGAGCACTGTGTATACGGCAGCATGGAGCTGCTCGACATCGAAATGGAGGCATAAGAGATATGACCGTTCTTGAGCGTTTGAAAGCTGCCGGGTATGACCCGGCCGTGTCCCTGTTCCCTGACAGTATCGGGAATGCCGGTTCCATGGAGTGCGAGCGCGTCCAGATTCGCACGTTCTTCTGCCGTCCCCGTGAGAACGAGGCCGCCATCGGGGTGACTGCAACCGCGATGACCCACTTTTCCGACGGCTCGACCCGTCCGTATCCGGACGGCTGGCCGCACAGCCTCGAGGCCAGCGTCACGCTCTACTTCGCTGGCGACGCAGAATTTCATTATTTCGGCAACGTCGCCACCGACCTTGTCGGCTCCGATGCCGAGTTCCGATACAGGCTCTTGAGCCGCTGTATTCAGGACTGCAAGTATTTCCTCGGCTGCGGCTCTCGTTTCAGCAAGTACCTCTGGGGCTGCTGCGTTGAGAATCATATTCAGGCCATGCGCATCCTGTGGGACAGCTTTTCCGACGACGAAAAGCCGGAGTGGACCTCTCTCGAGGAGATTGAGCGGTTCAGCAAAAAGATGCTTGAGGAGGAGATTTACTGATGGCTGCCCGGAATTTCAAGTTGTTTCTCGGCTGTCTCGGAAACGGCGTAACGGTCTGCAACTCCGCCGTGATGGAAAACGGCGATTTCAAAAAGGTCGCCCACATCTCCCCCGAGGGCAAAATCACATGGTACGTCAGCGAGGACTATCCGCCTGCGGATGCTCTCGCGAGCATCCGGGCCTGCGCAGAGCAGGAGCGGGCAAAGTACGAGACGTGGCTCAACAGCCTGTCTCCGGCCGCGCGCCGGGAGTACCAGCTTGAGCGGTTGCCTCTCCCCGAGTTTATCGAGGAGCTCCGCAGGGCAAGAGAAGCAAAGGAGGGAGCCTAATGGCCCGCGATATTCACGATTACGACAGCCTCAAGGAGGCGTACAACGACCTGCTCATGTTCGAGCGGCTTCCCGGTCCAGTTCGCAGCAGTGAGCGCGTCGAGGATTTCGTCATCCAGCTCAAGCGCGACATCCGGGAGTATGTCAATCGAGATTCCGATTACCACATCGTCCGCGACGAGCTCGATTCTTTCGTTGAGCTTGTTGAGCTGCCCGACTACACCGCCGACTATTCCGAGGAGCGGGCTCTCTTGTGGTTCAAGATGTACCGGTCCTACCGTCTTTTCGACAAGCTGGGCTGCAGCGGGCAGTTCTTCACCACCGGCGTCAAGCTCTTCCGACGGCACGGTCGCTGGTTCGCTTATCACTTCGTTTCGGTCGATATGTAAGGAGGTTCGCATGGAAATCCACATCACATACAAAAACCCAGAGCACGAGGCCGCGTTCCTGTCTGAGCTTCAGCGGATTCCGCACATCGTAAACCCCGAATCCGGGCGCATCAATCCGTATTGGGGCGCGTCCCTGTATCTGCTCTCCGCGCTCACGCGCTGGCCGGAGCTCCGCATCGCCGTCATCGGCGAGGACTACATGGCGTTCACAGCAGCAAAGGAGGCTTTCAATTTGAGCCAGAACGAGCGCATCGTCGTCGAGTTGGCTGCCGCTTTTTACAACGCTGGTTTGTGGGAAATGCCGGGTTTTGAGATGGTGTCTGGAACGTGTGACACCGCTTTCGAGCTAATCATCGAGGCGTTCCGCCTGCGCCGCGCAAAGCTATTTTACAAAGATGGGGAGGTGTCCGCAGAATGGGAAGAAAGAAAATGAGCCTCCGGCGCGCCGTCACCATCCTGCGCCTTGTCGCTGCAGATGACCTGTCCTCAGGGCGGGCGATTGACGGGCAGAATGAGGCTGCCGCCGTCGTGCTTGAAGATTACGAGAAAACAAAGAAAGAGCTCGCGGACTGGGAGAATGCTTCTCCCGAGGAGCTCGCCGATGTTATAGCCGGGATGTAAGGAGGCCTGTACCGTGGCTGCTGTCTATCGGACGTTGTATGAGAAGTATGAGCAAAACGACGTTTTGCACGTCGGGATTCAGGAGGTCGTCGAGGCCGAAAAGGAGATTGACACGTTCCTCAAGTCTCTCGACCGTAACCAGCGCGACCAGCTCGACACGCTGCTGGGGCGTCTGTCCCGCGCCTACGAGATGCAGGGTTTTCTTTTCGGCGGTCTTGCATCCGGCGCAAAGTGGAACGGCAAAACGGCTCCCGAACCGGGCGACGGATACGGCCGGAGCGTCCGTGCCTATCACGGCTCAACGCTCGCTCCGGTCTGCCAGATTGACCGCAAGACAAATCAGGTCATACACGAGTATCCGAGTATCGCTGCTGCCTCCCGTGCTACCGGTCTGGATGACAGCGCAATCGGAAAGGTATGCAAGGGAAAGTTACCCCATGCGGGCGGTTTTCTCTTTCGGTACATCGAGCAGTAAATCTTTCACAGGTACGCAAAAATATTTCAAGTTTTTGCCATTTTGCTCTTGCTTTCCACGCGCTCGCGTGGTATAATATAGTCAGTTGAGGGGGTGCTCCTCAATGAGTAAGGTGGCAAGGCCAGAAAGGAAACAAAATGGACGACGAAATGAATACCGCCGAGGTGCTTCGCGACGAGGCAAAGGAGAACCGGACCCGTGAAATTCTTGAGCTTATGCGTAACAGCAAAACGCTCGAGGAGGCCGTGGAAAAAGTAAAAGCCCTGCTCAACAAGTAAGCAGGGCTCTCCGATGAAGAACAAAGGCCGATGACGGCGGCCTGAGTTCTGAAACGCTGGGGGAGTGAGAAAACGGCTTGCAACGCCTCACTCCTCCGGCATTTTTATAATATCAGAATCAAGGGAGGATTTCAAGATGGTGTCTATGCCACTTACAGCTCGCATAATCTACCTGCGAGAGTCTCGTGGACTGAACCGCACCCGGTTGGCGCAGCTCTCCGGCGTCTCGCTGCGGACGCTTGAGGACTGGGAGGCCGGTCGCCGGGTCCCGCGCGATGTTTACCAGGTTCATGCCGTCGCCGCTGCGCTCGGCATGAGCATTGAGGATTATCTTGGGCTATAATGAATCAGGAGGCCCGGCGTTGTGCCGGGCCTCCCTTTTTGTTATTCGGGCATAAAGCCGTAACCGGCCTCAAATGCCGCTACTTCTCGGAGGTAGGCAACGCGGCCTGCTGCGCGGTCGATGGCGTCGCGCAATTCGCGGTTTTCCACCAGCTTGAGCAGCGCGGTGAGCGTGTCCTCTGCCTGCATGATTTCGCGGGTGTCCTGCGGGTTGACCTGCTCCATGTAGAGCTCATAAATAGACTGTTCCATGCTTGCCTCCTATGCCCGCCAGCGGTCGAGCCGCTGCCGCGCATACAGGATTTGCGCCGCGTGGTTCTTCCTGCTGCGGGTATTTCGGAGCAGCCAGTGTGACGGGAGGGCTGTTCGTGGTCCCCGTATAGCCCTCTCCATCACCTCCCTGTGGGCCGTCTCCCGCAGGCTGATTTTAACTTGCTGGCTATTTGCCGGTAGCTTTTCGGAGTGCTTTCTCCTGCGTTGAGCCGTAGAACGCCACGAGCACGGCTCCGGGGCCTCGATTTCGGGCTTTTGTGGTCTAGCCGTAAAGTTTGCCGCCTAGCCGTCACGACGCTTTGTGGGTCTCCGCAGGAGGCTTTCGTCACTTGCTGGGTCATTTTATGCGTTCAGCTCTTTTTCGAGCTGCTTGATACGCTTTTTCACCGACAATCCGGGGTTGAGGCGCAGCCCCTCCCGGTATGCGTCGAGGGCTTTCTGTTTGAGCTCGTTCCGGTCGTATATCTGGCCAAGTTCTTTATAGGCGTTGGAGAGCTGGTATGTGGACATTTTGGGATTCAGAGCCGACAGGCTCAAATAGCCTACCGCTTTCTGCTCCTCCTGCTCCGTGTAGGTCTCTTTCAGTTCATTCATGCAGCTCTGTGCCTTTTCGAGCAGCTCGTAAGGCGACAAGTCTGTTTTTTCTTCATACTGTCTCAGCCTCACGGCGTCATTTTCAAACGCCTCGGAATCCGGGTTGTCAATCCCGGCTTTTGCTCTGTTCTTTGCGTCGAGCTCCTTTTCCCAACTGTCGTCGCTCTCGGCCTCGTCCCTTGCCTTTTTCAGGATAGCCGCATACTCATCGTATGGGATGCCCATGCGCTCTGCCGCTTTCATGGCTCCATAGTCCGGTATCTCCTGCGGCTCGTCTGCCGGGACTGTTGGCTCGAGGGAAAATGTAAAGCCGTACTTCTCGCTCCACTCTGTCTCCCGCTTCTTCGCGGTGAACAGAGTGAATTTTTTTCGCGTCGAATCCACGTTTATCCCGCGAACAGAATTTGCGTTCACCGGAACGGCTCCGGCTGCAACGGTCGAGATGGTGTTCGTGTCAATAAGCATGGTGACCTCTTCGCTCGGGTCGTATGCCGTCATAAAAAGAGCCACGCTGCCGTCGTCCGATATTCCACACGCGGCAATATAAGCATCCGCGTCGAAGTAGGCAAGCGGCTTGAGCTCGCCGTCTGTAATATAGCACCGCTTTTCATCAAAGCAAGCCACGCGGCCCGCCTTGCTCGGTGCAAAGTTCAGTTCGGAGCTCGGTTTCTTGTCTCTACGGTCGCGCAATTCACTCTGGATTTCTGCTGCGCCGTCGATTGTTACCCCCCCCCCCGAACAGTTGTTCGTGGGCGAGGGACGCAGTTGTGTTTCCCATAACTGTTGTCCTCCTGTCCTGTGTTGGTGGTCGTGTTTTTATGATAGCACCTAACAGGGACAATAGCAACGGCTTTCGCGCCAGCGATTGCAAAATCGCTGAGTATAATATATTCTCTGCTCTACTCTTCTTTACTCTTCTTTACTTTACTCTACTTTGTCGATTGTTTCGCCGGAAATAACCGGAAATGCTGTTTTCAGCGTATATCCGCGCGGATATGTGCTCAAAACGGTATTTCCGCTCCGGTTATATTGTTTTTCGTGGTATTTTGGGACAACTGCGTGTGTTGTCTCGTATGACCCTTTTATCAACTTTTTCCACCCAGTTTTCCACTTTTCGGGTCATTCTGGTATTTCCGCGCCGTTTTTCTGTGGTTATCCACGGAAATGATAGAAAATGTATCAAAAAGTGTATTTCTGCCCCGAAAATGTCTTTTTACGAGAATAACCGCGCCGGAAATGCCGTTTTAAGTGCGTTTCCGGGGAAGATATTGCAAAAACGGCAATAAAAAAAGAGCCTCCCGGCCCTCTTGTGCGAGGAATACCGGGAGGCTCGTGCTGTTATGTGGTAGCGTTGGGGCGTCCTTAGTGAATCTGATTCTTGACGTTCTCGTAGGTCTTATCGCCCTCGATAGCAGCCTGCGTGAAGGAGTTGTTATACCACCAGTTGATGAGCGCGGTGACTGTGGTGATACCAGTAGTCACCAACTGTTCCACAGTGCTGCTTTCGATGGGCAGCGGAGACTTGCCGAACGCGCTCAAAATCTGGTTTGCGAGAGCCAGCAGCAGAGCAGCAGTGCGGGCGATAGTGGCGGCGGAAACTTTGTTATTGTACTTCATAATAGCGTTCTCCTCTCATTCGATAATGGATTTGATTCCGCAGCGAGAAACGACTTCCCGCTGTGCGTGTTTGACCTTAGAGGCGTAGTCCAAGGCTGCGTGCATATCACCATTGCAGTGCGCGTCAGGGATGCGCTGAACCGCCTTTGCGGTAGCCTCGCCGAGGGCGATGGCGGCGAGAGAAGTTTCATAGATGCAGATTTGCAGCTCCTCTCTGCTCTTTTCGCGCTGGGCTTCAATGTTCTCGCGCTTCTTGGCCTCTTCGGTTCGCTTTCTCTCGTGCTGCTCGATTTTACGTTCAATCAGCCAGACAGCAAAGCCAAAGATTCCAGACGGCACTCCAACGGTGACAAGAATTTGCCATGTTTCCACTGGTATCACCTCCTCCCTCACAGATATTTGTCTGCGCCTGACAGGGCAGTCCAGCTCTTGGGGCCGCAAATGCCATCCGGGACAAGGCCGTGCTTACGCTGGGCCGTCATCAGTGCCTTTGTGGTAGCCGGGCCAAAACTGCCGTCGTGCGGGATGCCGAGGAGTCGCTGCAGCATAACCGTAGCTGCGCGGTTAGCGGCTCCCTCGCAACCCTGCTCGATGGTCGGCAGGACAAACTTATTGTAGGTGGTGCTGGGATACACGCCGGGCTGGACGCAAAGCCATGTAGCCTTGCCTCCGCGCGTGTCGGTGTGGACAATGGCGGCCTTGTCGTGCCAGTAGATGCCGACCGCGCCAAAGCCCTGTGCGGCCGCGATGATGCCGAGGGCAACGGGGTTTACGCTCCGGTCCTTCGTGCGCCAGTCGGCCGCAATGCCGTAGAGGTGGCGGCTTGTCCGGCTGCCGCCCACTTTCGGGTCTGCGTTGCGCTTCACGCACCGGTAGCCCGACGTAACCTTGATGGCCCTGCCGAGCTTGGTGCGGATGGTCTGCATCTTCTGGACGAGCTCCGGGTCAATCATCTGCGCCGTGCATCCGCACGGGCAGGCAAACTCGTACCGCTCGAAGTCTGTGGTGATTTTCGTGTGGTCGTTCGGCTTAAAGGTAATTACGCTCATTCTCGACGTCTCCTTTGTCGGTCTGTTTGAGTACGGAAAATTCTGCGTGTACCACCGCGCGGGCTGCTCCGTAGCCCTCCGGCTCCCCGCAGTTCGTTTCGAGGGAGTATTCCTCCCACTGGTCGAGCAGCTTAACGGTGGCCGTCAAAAGCTGTTCGAGCCTCTCCTCGCGGTTCATTGGCGGCTCCTTTCAGCGGCTCTCGCCGCGCCGGAACAGTGTGTAGTGCGGACGCTCCTCCCCAAACAGCCAGTATCGCAGCCAGTCATCGAGAACGACGGCCGCGATGGAAACGAAAATCCACAGGATGCTAAACGGGAGGCAAATCTGCCCTTTGTAGTTGAGCGGCATCCCGGAGTAATCCCAAACGCCGAGGCCGAGCCAGACGTTGAGAATCATCCCGGTTGCGAGCTCCGCTCCTGTCACGATGGCCGAACCGATGACGCCCTGCAAAATGAGCGGGGTATCCCATTCGAGCAATCCCTCGTTCAGCTCGCCCAGAATCAGGAAAAGGAATCCGCCGAGGACGAACATCGTCCAGTGCGTGTGACCGCGCCATGCCGTCTCGAGCAGCGCGTAGGCCGTGCCGCCTGTCAGGAACAGCGCGGCGGCCTTACTGACCCGATACACTAGCGATGACCTTTGCCATGTTGGCCGCAAGGTCCTCCGGGAGCTGTGCGCCGTAGTGGATACCGGCCAGCTCGTCTGCCGTCTTGGCGCGGGTGGCCCACTGCTTCGCGTGGTTGAAATAGGTGGTGTGGTAGAGCTTGTGCGCCACGGCCGCTGCTGCGACAGCGTTGATGTCGGCCGCGCTGAACACACAGCACAGCTCACCATCCGCGTGATAGGGATAGCCCTCCGCGCCTGCTTTCACGGCTTCGAGTGCGACGTTGAGGTTAATCTGGTCTGCCTCCGTCAGCGCAAAGTGCTGGGCGGAGCCGTCCGCCAGCTCGACCCAGCAGCCCTCGACGATTGCCTTGCGGCAAGCGTTGTCCAGCTCGTCCAACTTTTTGGGCAGCAGCTCCTCGAGTTCCCGCTTGCGCGCCATTTCGGTCCACGCGGGGACGTTGGCCTTGATGCTGTCCTCGATGCCCTCCCGCCACGGGATGATGAGGGTGTACTCCTGCGCCGTGTACACGGTAGTCTGCTCCTCGCCGTTTGCGCCAGTCGTGGTGCGGGTCTCCGCGTTGATGTTCTCGTGCAGCAGCACCTCACACTGTTCGGGGTTGAGCTGCGTCACCGACACAATAGGCGGTTCGTGCGCGTATTCTCGCTTCATGTCTGATAGCCTCCTTTAGCTTTTTGAAGTTCACATACGGCTTAACGTACTTCACGAAAAAGCCGTGGCAATGTGCGTGTTTCAGCCATCCGCAGTAGCTCATAACCGCTGCTGCGTCCCGCGCTCGCACTCTGCCTGTTTTCTGGGTATGCTTGTAGGTTTTCTTCACCCTCCGCCTCAAGCGCAGAGCGAGGTTCTTTCGCAAGTTCGTTTTCTCGCGGAAGAATCGGAATCCAAGAAAATCCACCGCGCGGGCAGCCGTCGGGAATATCTGCCAGTTGGCCTTTAGCACAAGGCCGAGACCCGCCAGAAACTTCTCGATTGCTTTTACCGCTCTGTGCAGGAGCTTTTTACTCGATGCCCAGAGACACATATCATCCATGTACCGGACAAAATACCGTATGTGGAGCACTTCCTTGATAAAATGGTCGAGCCGCTGCAGAAGGAAGTTCGCAAACCACTGTGAGGTGTAATTGCCAATCGGCAGGCCGTCCGAGCTGTTCAGCACCGTCTCACACAGCCGCAGCATCCGCTTGCACTTGATAACGTGCCGCAGTTCCTGCATAACGGCCGGGGCCTTAGACGATGGGTAGAATTTTCGGATGTCGAGCTTTGCGCAATATTTTGTGTTCTTCCTGTCCAGCTTGTACCACTTCTCAATGTGCTTCTTTCCGTAATGCGCGCCGCGCCCGGGGACGCTGCCGCAGTTCGTTTCGCACATCCCGCGCATAAACACGGGTTCGAGAACGAGTATCATCATCCAGTGGACGATTTGGTCGGGGTAGAATTTCGGGCAACAAATTTCTCTCACCTTTTGCGTTGCGCCGTCCTTGATTTGGAATCTTCGGTACGGTGAGGGCGTAAAGCTCTCGTTCGCAATCATGGTGTAGAGTTCATCGACGTAATGGTCAATATTATTCAGGATGCGTCTAACCGACCTCCGGCGACGCTTTTTCCGTGATGCCTTTATGATGGCGTCCCTGATAAGCTCTCTGTCGAGGAGCTTTTCATACAGGAATCCTGCCCTTTTCAACAGGCATTCACCTCTTTCTTTTAGCCTTGAGGGTTTTCGAGGCCTGTCCGGTCCTACTAGCTCCCACCTGATGTGGCGTATTTTTGCCGAGTGGCAAGGCGGCCCGTTCTCCGGGTCCGGCTGCCTCTAGGGCGGCGAAATGGTGTGCAATAATTTATGGGAACGCATAAAGAAAGACGCGCGCGGCGGTTCCAGTTCGAGTTCGACGGGGCATTGTTGCAGTTGAAGTACAGGGAGGTCGAGGTATGTCGTTGCCGCTCCGCTCCTGTCAACTACCGGGATGCAGATGCGCTCGCGGGCGGCTCGTCCGCCCCTGTGGTAAAGCATCCTGTCGAATGCGTACCTGCGGCAGTCGCATTTCTCGGTGCAATAATTGACCGCGTCGTCCGGCCAAAGGCCGATAATCATAAGTCGCTTCATGCTGTCCTCCTCAAACGTAATCGGCGTACCGGGTGCTGATGCTCTGCACCCACTCTTTGTCCAGCTTGTCGAGGTAGGTACTCCATGCCTCCTCGTTACTGTTCCACCACCATTTCCGGCTCTTGAGTGCCACAATAAGCTGCTGCCGGGGCTTCATAACGAACTTGATGTATGCCCGGTCGCCCATCGTGTAGGCGACGAAGTTCTCGTCCTCGAAAAACTTCTGCCGGTTCAGGTTTGCGAGTTTGCCCTCTTTCCCGGCCGCGTAGAGCTTGGCGATGACGCTGTTCTTGCGCCAGCGGTACTTTTCATGGAGCTTCTCGTAATACTCCATGAAGAGCTCCGGGTCCTTGTTGGCGAGCTCGCACAGGCTCGCGGTAGGATTAAGCGTCGGCCGCTCGATGCAGAATTTGATGTCATCGACTAGCCGCGCAATCTCCTTGGCGTCCTTGTCCTCGATGCGGCCCTGCCAGACTTGCTCCTGCAGGCCGTTGAACCACTCCACGAACTCAGAGGAAAGGCGGAGAATGGTGTCGCTGTGGTCCAGCTTCTTTGCGTTGTACCGCGCCGGTCCTGCGACGGCAACGCTCACATGGGCTGCCTCGTGCCGGAGCTGCTCGCTCCACCGGGTATAAATCTGGTCCACGATTTTCTGCTTGCGGCTGTCCGGGATGTTCCAGCTCATAACTTTCTGGCAGTAGGCCTCGTACTCGTGGGCCGAAATGTCGCCGCGCTGGCCGCTCATGCTGTTGCTGTTCGCCCGATGAATGAGGCTCTTGTCCAGCTCCTTGATTTTCACGTCACTCTCATGGTCGTCCTCCTCCGGTGCCAGCACCAGCTCGTAGTCCGAGACCTGCTGCGGGTCGAGCGGTGCGGTGTACTCGATGTAGCCCCACGCAGGCCGGTCAATGTCCTCGCAGTACGTCCGGCCCTCCTCGAAGTTGACGATTGTGGTAATGCTCTCTCCGGGCTGTTTCGGGAACGGGATGCCGCCCACCATCAGCGGGCGGAGGGTGCTGTAATACCTGTAAGCCATAATTTTCTTTCTGCCTCCTGTAATTCAAATGCGAGCTCGTCAAGTTCTTTTTGGATGTCCTCTGCGTCTTTGGCCAGCCTACGTGCGCCCGGAACATCCTGTCTGCCGTTCGCCCTCGCCTCAACCCACATTTCGATGTGCTCATCCGGGTCGAAGTCGTCCGAATAATTCAGAATCTCGTCCGGGAAGTTCTCGACATTCACGCAGACTAAGAAATCTTCTCCAGCCGGTGACCACCACTCGAGCTCCACGCAGCCGTCGTCGGTGTAGCCACTGACGCTCCACTCGCGCTTCTCGAGAATATCCAAATACTCCTGTCTCAATTCAGGCATTTCGTCTGCCTCCTCCTGCTCTGTAATCGGCCCATGCCATTGTGATGACCGTCGAGACCTCCCGCAGGCGGCTTATGATGGCCCGGGCTTTCGTGCCGTCGCCGCCTTTCGGGGTGAGGGCTCGCACCAGCTCGTCGGCGTTGTAGTTCGTCGTGATGACAGTCGGTTTCATATCCTCATACCGGTCGTTGAGAATGGAGTACAGGGTACTCACGCTCCATTCTGTACACTGTTCCTTTCCGAGGTCATCCACAATGAGCAAATCGACCGTTTTGTACGCCTTGAGTATCTCGTACTCGGTGGCGTCTCCGCTGTCGAAAGCCTCCTTAATGTCGGCCAGCAGGTCGCCGGACGTCTTGCAGACGACCGGGACGCCGCATCCTATAAGCTGCAAGGCGATGGCGGCCGCGAGGTGCGTTTTGCCGGTCCCGTATGTCCCCTCTATGTAGAGGCCCTCGCCGCGCTCTGCGCGCTGTGGAAAGCTGTCTGCATAGGTTTTGGCCGTGTCGTAGCACCGCTGCCGCTCCGGGGTGTCCCGGATGAAGTTGGCGAACGTCCGCTGCTGGAAGCGTTTCTTGATGCCGCTCCTGCCGAGCAGCCTCTCGATTTTGGCGCGCCGTTTGGCCTGCGCCGCCTCTTTCTCGGCCTCCGCCTTTTGTCTGGCCTCCTCCGCGTCCGCCTCAGCCCACTTCGCCTTTGCTCGGTCACAGGTGCATCTCTGCGGGAACGGAGCGAACATCAGGACCGTTCGTCCCATCACGAGAGCCTCGTGGTACAGTTTCCGGCCGCAGAACTCGCACTCGACCGGCTCCGGGATTTCGCGCTGGCAGTTGTAACCACCAGCCAGAATATCCTTGCTTGTCGGCCGCCGGTGCTGGGCGGTCTCAGCCGAACGAGCCGAATCCGCCGGACGGAGTGAATCCAGCATAGCCGTCAGCGTTTCCACGCTGCTCACCTCCTGTGTAGTCGTTCATGTAGCCTTTTGCATTAAGCCAGCTTGCCGGGTTTGGCGTGAATTGCCGCTCCCGGAACCGGCTGTCATATTTCTTTGCGGCCTCAACCGCCGCGATGATTCTGTCGGTCGCCGCGTCGTCCGGCTCCGGGTTGATTTTGGCCCACGCCCGCTCTGCCGTGGCCCGGTCTACCTTCTTTGGGTAAGCCGCGTAGAAGCGGTCAAACCGTTCGGCCTGCTCTGCCGAGAGGATCCCGGCTTTACGCCGGGGAGCTTTCGGTTTGTCGTGCTCCTCCGGCGTGGGCTCCGGTACAGCCGGTGGCGTTTCCTCCGCCTCTGTGGCCACTGCGGGCTCCTGTGCAGGGCTTTCCGCCCTGCGGCCGGGAAAGTTATCGACCGACGGTTTCGTCGGTGCTGCGGTGCGCTTGGAGTAAAGCTGGCGGAGGTTCTCAAGGAGAGACTGCACCCAAATGACGCGGCAGCTCTCCCACAGCTCTTTGTCCACCTTGCCCATGGAGGCGAGCGTGTTCAGGATGGCCTCCGCCGTTTCGGCTGTAACTCCGGTGACGGCGAGTAGGTACTCCCAGCCCATCTTGTCCCAGCAGTCATAATACTGGCCGTCTGCCGCGCAAAGAAGTTCGAGCAGCTTAAACCAAAAGGCATACCCGTCGTTTCCCCAGTTCTTTTCAAGGATGAACTTTGTCCGGCTCTTCTCCCCGACGTAATGGGGGAAGTAGTCGGCGGTCTGCCTGTTGCTTCTTCCCAAGTCTCGCACCTCCTTTCTGCTGGTGATTTCAAGAGTAGATGACCTTGCTGCCCTCCGCCGTCTTTACAACGTCAACGGCCTGCGGGAAACGGGCTTTCATCTCCGGGTCGTGAGTGATAGCCATAATCTTGAGCGAGGAATACCGTTTCTGGATGGCCTCGAGGGCGTCGCAGTAGGCCTGTACACCCTTGTCGTCGAGGAACGGCGGTTCGTCAATAAACAGGAATCCGAGCTGCACTCCTGCGGTGCTGCTCTTGAGCTCCGCCAGCGCAAGGATGACCGAGAGGGCTGCCTTAACGCGCTCGCCGCCGGAACGGCTCATATAGGGCAGAGCTCCGGTCGCTGCATCGTTCACGATAATGTCCAGCGCGGTGACCTCTTTCTTACTGTTGCTCTTGAGGGTCTTTTCCATGCGCATCTCGATGCTCATGTGGCCGCCTGACATCTGGCTGATGATGCTCGTCGCGGTCGCCTCGAACAGCGGTACGATGCTGCGGACGATGTTATGCGGAATGCCGTCCTGAGAGAAAGCCCGCTTGAGCTCCTCGTAGCCCGCTGCAAGCTGGCCCTGTTCCGTCGCCTGACGGCGAAGGACTTCGAGCTTTGCCTCTGCCGTCTCGATTTCTTCCATCTGCCTGCGGCTGTGTCCGGCCTGCTGGTCCAGCTCTTCAATACGGGTATTGTCCACCGTGAGGGCCGCGATTGCCTCTGCGTACTGTTCCTTGAGCTCGTCAACATCAGCCTGTGCCTTTGCGAGGGTCAGAATCTCCGCATTGATGCCATCAATCGCCGTCCGGGTCTTTTCTGCGTAGGTCAGGAGCTCCGTGAGGCGGGTCTGCGCTGCGCTCTTTTTAGCCTCCGCTGCCGGGAGCAGCTTTTCCAGCTCGATGTATTTCTTGACGTCCGAAAGCTGTGCTTCAATGCTGGCGAGCTCTGCTGCGTTCTGCCGGAGCTTTTTCAGTTCGTCCTCAACGACGAAGCGGTCAGCCTCGAGGCTCTCGATATTGGCCGGGATGGTTTCAAGCTCCTCGTCGATGGCCTTGATGCGCTCTTTAACTTCTGCGAGGCGCTCTTTCTGCGCCGTCAGCTTTGAAAACCGTTCCGAGGCTTTCCGCAGGTCTGCAACGAGGAAACGCTGGGCCTGCAAATCCTTGCGGCAGTTGAGGCCCGTTGCCTTTTTCTTTGCGGCCTGATACTCAGCGTCGAGCTGCTCGGCGCGCTCCTCGGCCTGCTGCCGGTAGGTTTCCAGTTCCGTCTCGGCCGCAGGCAGTTTCTTTTTCGCCTCCACTGCATCCTGCAGGAAACGGCATTCCGGGTTCTCGACCGGGCAGCCGCAGGTCTCGAGCATGATGGCCCGGGAGCGGATATGTGTGACCTCGTTCTCTTTTATGTCGAGCCAAGACTGTATCCGCGCGGTTTCTGCGTTCTTGGTTTGGAGCAGCTTCATGGCCTCTTGGTCTGCCGCGAGATACTGCTCGTCCTGTTCTTCCAGCGCGGTGAGCCGTTCGCTCGCTCCTGCGAGGTCTGCCGCTTTCCGCTCGAGCTCGTCATAGTCCGCGAGGGCCTGCTCATAGCTCCAACACGTTGCCTGTGCAGAAAGTTTTTCGGCCTCGAGACTGCCTTTCTTTTTCCGCTGGGCAGAGAGCGCGGCCATAACGTCCCGCAGCTTTTCTTCCTTGGGCTGAATCAGGGCCGCCGTTCCCAGCAGCTCCTCCCGCCGTGCGGAAAGTTTTCCGTAACTCTGGCTGCCCGCCTCGACCTCCTCGCGCTTATCGAGGAGAGCCTGCGCATCGGAAATCTGCGCTCTGCAAACAGCCTGCGCGCTGGCGTTCGCGTTCTTTTCCGCAATCCACGAGCCGAGCTCGCTGGCGAGTTTTTCCGACCGCTTCTGTGCTTGCTTGGCAATGTCGAGCTTTGCCTGCGCCTCGCTCATGGCCTTTGTATGAATGGCCCTGTCTGCCACCGCGCTGGCCTTTTCGACGGCCGTCTTGTTCATGGCCGCCTTGACCGTTGCCTTGTCCGGCATCGTCCGCCCGGTCTCCTCCTGCAAATCCGCGACGCGCCGGAGCTCCCGGTTGGCGTCTGCTGCCCGGTTGGCCGCCATGCTCTCCATGCGGTCATAAATGCCGAGGCCGAGGATGTTGCCGAGAATTGCCATGCGGTCCGCCTTGTCGGCCTGCAAAAAGAGGCCGTACTGGTCCTGCATGATAAGGCCGGTCGCCTTGAGCGTCAGGCTGTCCATGCCGATGGTGTTCTCGATGATGGCCTGCGTATCGCGGTATTTCTCCGCGCTGCGGTTCTGCCAGCTCTCGTCCACATACTCGGAGAGATTCAGCGTCGCCTTGCCGCTCTTTGTGCGGGTGCGTGTCACGCGATACAGCTTGGCGCCGAGGTAAAACGTGAACTTGATGGAACCGCTGCGGGCATCCGGGTCGTTGCAAATCCATCCCGTGAGGTCTCCCTCTCTGGGCTCCTCGAAAAGGGCATCCAACATGGCGTCCATAATCTGCATGAGGCCGAAGTCTCCGGTGTCACTGACCGCATCCGGCTGATAGCTGCTCTCCCGCTCAATGACTGCGAGTGCGATTTCAAACGGAACGCCCTGCCGTACCGCCTGCTCCCGGACGTACCGTTGCAGCTCGTCGCTCATGGGTACGTCGTAGAGGAGCTCCGGCTCCTGTTCGGCCTGCGGACATTCCTCCGTGTAGGTGAGTGTCACATATTCCGTGACCGGTTCTACCGCCGTCTGCCGTGCGAGGTTTGCTGCGGCCGTCGTTGCACAGGAGCAAGTCGCAATGAGCGCGGTGACTGTGCAGAAAAACGCAACGGCCGCAATCTCCATCTTTCTTTTAAGCGCATCCATAATCAGGTGTGGCGGCTGCTGCGAGCGAGCCAACTGTCCTCCGTGCGACGCGGTCGAGGATTTCTTTGACCTCTCCGCTCGTCCGGGTCCGGCAGAAGTCGTCGCAAATCTTGATTCGGGTGTTCCCGATGGTGAAGTCCTCCACGACGTTCCCGCTCTGCTTCGCCTCCAACACTTTTTACACCTCCTGTTTTCCGAACTGCTTTCTATAAATGAGCTTCAAGGTCTGAGCCTTGTTCGTTATCTCGTCGAGCACCTCGAGGTACTGCTCCATGCGCGGCTTTTCTTTCGCGTCGATGACGCCGTCGGCCGCGATGTCGATGATTCCGTCCTTGACCTCCGGCAACGACTTCATTGCCGAAATGAGCTGTAATGTGACCCGCTCAAGCTCTTCCAGCTCAATCGGTGAAATCGTCCCAATGCCGAGCGGGCAGAGGTGCGAGCAGAAATGGTTTTGCAGTTCCGGCGCGTTGTAGGTATCCGACAGCATCAGAACCTCCTCCGGGTGCGGGTTGATGGTTCCGAGCTCGATGTTGGCGAGCCGCGTCCGGTCGATGCCGGTCACCTCTGACGCACCCTCTCTGCTGCCTAACCGGTCGTTCCACGATGCCGCTGCGATTCGTGCCTTGTAGAACACGTTATCTGCGGCTTTCGTTGCCATTTTAGGCATTTATTCCGTGCCTCCTTTCGGTTAAAATATTTACACGGAAACGCCAAATGTTTGCTTTTGGCGTCATTGTTTCACATCAATGACGCGAAACGGGTCGCTTCGGGTTAAAAAAAAGGTCGTCGTAGGGATAGCCGAGGGCCTGCTTGATTTTCAGGCTCAGCTTGAGGGACGGATTCTTGTCTCCGCTCTCAATCTGTGCGTAGTGGCTCCGGCTCACGCCCAGTCGCTCGCTGAAAGTCTGCTGGGTATAGCCTGCGCCCTCTCGGAGCGTTTGCAGCTTTTTCCGCATTCCGCCTGTCTCCTCCTTTCTGTGTGACCCTTTTGGGGTCTTTCTGTGGTTTATTATAGTCCCTAATTGGGTCAAAGTCAAGTTTTTTTCAAAAATTTTTGCTATTTATGACGCAGTTAGCGTCATTTGTCCCCGTGAGGGGATTTTTGTGATACAATATATAAGTCTTAGGGAGGTACGTCTGTATGGATAAGTTTTCTGAACGGTTGGTCGCGCTCCGCAAGGAGAAAGATTTGACACAGGCCGAGTTTGCCCGCCTCTGTGGTAAGCAGCGCACTACGGTCTCCGGCTACGAGACCGAGGGCAAAGAGCCAGATTTCGCCCTGCTCTGCCAGATGGCGGACTATTTCGGGGTAACCACTGACTATCTGCTGGGCCGCGAGGATGAGCGCGCCCACGGTAACGAGGCATTCCGTCAGGACAATGCAAATTTCAAGCGAAGATATGATGCCCTCCCGAAAGAGCTCCGCGCCGTCGTCTCCTCGACGTTCGATTCGGTCTATGTGCTGCTCTCCCGGTGCATGAACGCGCAGAATGCAGCAGAGATGGCCCTGTATCGCGAGCTGTTCTCTGAGCTGCAAACCGGTCGCGGCGAGATAAAGAGCATCCTCGCTGATTGCGGGGGAGACCTGGCAGATGCTTTCCCGCAGATTATGGAGAAACAGAACACGCTCAAGGCCAAAACCGCCTCTATCCTTGACAGCCTCTTGCAGGCTGACGTTGCGGCCTTAAAGGATAGCAACAAGTAACCTTTCGGCCTGCGCTCCGGCGCGGGTCTTTTTGTTTGGAGGTCATCATGGAGCAGTATCTCATATACCTGCGCAAGTCTCGCTCTGACATCGAGGCCGAAGCGCACGGCGAGGGCGAAACGCTCTCCCGGCACGAGCACACTCTGCTTGAGCTGGCGAAAAGGCAGCACCTCAACGTGACCGATATTTACCGTGAGGTCGTCTCTGGTGACACCATCGCTGCCCGCCCAATGATGCAACGGGTTCTCTCCGAGGTTGAGCAGGGCGTCTGGTCCGGTGTCCTCGTCATGGAGGTCGAGCGTCTGGCGCGCGGCGACACCATCGACCAAGGCATCATCGCGCAGACATTCAAGTTCTCCGGGACAAAAATAATAACCCCTATAAAAACGTATGACCCTGACAACGAGTTCGACGAGGAGTATTTCGAGTTCGGCTTGTTTATGAGCCGCCGCGAGTACAAAATCATCAACCGCCGGTTGCAGCGCGGTCGCCTCGCCTCCGCCAAAGAGGGCAAATGGCCGTCCGGTCTGGCTCCCTTTGGTTATCGTCGGGTAAAGCTCAAAAACGAAAAGGGCTGCTCACTCGAGCCCATCGAGGAGCAGGCCGCAATAGTCCGTATGATTTTCGACCTGTACACGGTCGGTTTGCAGGACGAGGATGGTTCCGCTCGCCCGCTGTCTTTGGGCTCAATCGCCACGAGGCTCAACGATATGCAAATCCAGTCTCCGTCCGGTTCGCAATGGGCAAGAATCACCATTCGCGGAATCATCAAGAATCCGACGTACATCGGCATGGTGCGCTGGGGCAGCCGTGAGACGAAGAAGAAAGTGGTTGACGGCAAGGTCGTTTCTGTGCGCGGTCCTGCCGACCCAGAGAAAGAGTGCGTATTCAAAGGCATTCACCCTCCGCTCATTCCGAAAGAAACATTTGAGCTCGCAAACGATAAGCTCACCCGGAGTGAGAATACTTCCACGCACAAAGAAAAGGTTGTCCGGAATCCTCTGGCCGGTCTGCTCGTCTGCTCCGAGTGCGGCAGGCAGATGATGCGGATGATAAACCCTGTCCATCCAGATATGCCGGTCGTGCGCTGTCCTCGTCGCGGCTGCCCGAATTGCTCTAGCTATCTTCCCATCGTCGAGGAGCGTGTCATACAGGGTCTCTCCGAGTGGATGAAAGGGTATGAACTCGAGTGGAGCTCCGCTGCCGCGTCGTCCTCCGTGTCGTCGGTCGGCGTCCGGGAAAAAGCTCTCGCCAGCGCGGAGGCCGAGCTCCGCAAATTACAGCAGCAGCTCGAACGTACCCACGACTTCCTCGAGCAGGGCATCTACGACACAGACACCTTTCTGTCCCGCTCCCGAATGCTCTCCGACAAAATCGCTGCCGCAAAGGATAGTGTCGCCCGCTGCTCCCGTGAGTTGACCGAGGAGAAGCTCCGGGAGACCAGCCGCCGTGACATCATCCCTAAGGTTAAGAATTTGCTCGATGTGTACCCGCTGCTCGAAACGGCCGAGGAGAAAAACGCTCTCCTAAAAGAGGTGCTCGAAAAGGTCGTCTACCAGAAGCTAAACGAGAAGCGCAAAAAAAGTCCTGATGGTTTCACCATTGAGATATACCCGCGCATCCCAAAATCCGAAAAATGAAAAGAGAGGGCCGTTTCGGTCCTCTCTTTCTTATAGTTATCCTGTTTAGCCATACTCATAGGGACTGCCCACGATGTCACCCAAAATTGCTCCTAACATGGCTGTTTCCTCCCTTACCTATGATGCCGCTTCTGGAAATCAGCTTCGATTTGTTCTTTCCACTCTGCGCCGATGGACGCGCAGCAGGGTGCTTCCCGCATCCGGGAGACTGTCTCGCTGACAACGTGGTAGTTGACCGCCACGCCCTGTGCGTCATTCTCAAACCGCACAGCCCGGTCGGACGAGATGCCGAAGCGGGCAGCTTCCTTCACAGCGTCCATGTTGGCACCGAGGAACAGGAACTCCCAGCCGTATTGCTCTTTTTCCCGCTCGATCATCCGGCGGATCTTTTCGTAGCTGAATCGTTTGCTGGCGTTTTCCAGTCCGTCGGTGGTGATGACAAAGATGACCTTTTCGGCGCGCTCGCTCTCCGGCAGATGGCGCTGGATATTCACCATCTTCTCCACGCCGTAACCAATGGCATCCAGCAGGGCCGTGCAGCCACGGACGTAATAGTCCTTTTCCGTCAGCGGTGCAACAGCCTTCAGCGGGAAACGGTCGTGCAGCAGCTGCACCTCATGGTCGAACAGGATCGTGGTCACGTTGGCCTCGCCCTCCTGCTCCTTCTGCCGGGTCAGCATAGCATTGAACCCGCCGATGGTATCCTGCTCCAGCCCGCCCATGGAACCGCTGCGGTCCAGAATGAAAACAAGCTCGGTAAGATTTTTCTTCATAATAAATGCCCTCCGTTTTGTGGTGTATCGCTTTCGTTGGCAAAAGGATACCACAAACCGGAGGGCAAAAGGTCAACGGGCAGGCGACAAATCACGCACCCAGCTGTTCCTGATCGTATTCAAACAGCAGCGTATTGACCTGATTGATGTTATAGATTTTGTGTTCCAGACAGTACCGCACGATCCAGTCCCGCTTGGAGCCATCCGAAAAGGCATAGCCCGCGCTCTTGAGCAGGTCGATGGTTTCATCTTCGGACAGGTGCAGCCCCACCGCAAAGGCCAGCACCGTTTTCTTTTTGGGGTTGTAGTCCCGGTTGCACTGGATCTTGGAGAAATGCTGCCGGGAAATGTTGGACTGCTTGTACACGGTGGAGTCTTTCAGCCCCCGCTCGTCAATGAGCCGCAGCAGCCGGGTGGTGAAGCTCTCGCCAAGGTTGTCCATCAGGCTTTCCAGACTGCGGGCTGTCCTGGGTGCCGCGGCGGGTGCCGGAACTGCACCTAGCATCGGCAGGGCGGCATCTTCTTCCAGAAGCCTCCGCCGCTCTGACAATTCCCTGCGCCGACGGCCAAATCCGTAGCTTTCATCGTTCTGTGCTACATAGTGGTCGTCAATGTACTCCTCCACCGAGGCGAACAGCTTCCGGCTCACGGCCAGCGAGTCCCGGTCGTAGAGCACCAGATACACAGTCAGGTCGTGCTCCATGACGTACTGTGTGATGGTGTCCACCGCAATGCGGAAGGCCTGTTCTTTGGGGTAGCCATAGTTCCCGCTGGACAGCAGCGGGAAAGCCACGCTTTCGCAGTGGTACTCTGCGGCTAATTCCAATGCGGAGTGGTATGCACCGGCTAATTGTTCAGCTTCGCCGAACCCGCCGCCGTGCCACGCCGGGCAGACTGCATGGAAAATATATTTTGCGGGCAGACCGAACGCCGGGGTACACACGGCCCTGCCCAAATCGCAGCGGCCGATGGCTTCACAGGAAGCGGTCAGCTCCTGCTCCCCTGCCGCCTGATAGATGGCACGGCTGGTGCCGCTGCCCTGCAAAAGGTTCCGGTTGGCCGGGTTGACAATGGCATCCGCTGCCACCTTGGTGATGTCATTGCGGATCATCAGAAACGGCATGGTGGTTCCTCCCTCACATGGTTTTCTTCATCCTATCACATCCGGCGGGGCGGTGCAAGGGGTGCTCTTGTTTCCTGTCCGCGCAGCTATTATAATAATAGGTACAGAAAGAGGGTGAGCTTCCTGCACGACATCTGGAATCCATGGCACGGCTGCGTCAAGTGCAGCGAGGGCTGCCAGAACTGCTACATGTATTTTCTCGACCGGATGCGGGACCAGAACGGAGCCGAGATCTACAAAACGAAAAGCGGCTTTTCCTATCCGCTCCAGAAAGACCGCACCGGACACTACAAAATCCAGAGTGGTGAGCAAATCCGGGTCTGCATGACCTCGGATTTCTTCTTGGAAGAAGCCGACCCGTGGCGGGTTGAGGCGTGGGACATCATGCGCCAGCGCAGCGATGTGGTGTTTTTTCTGCTCACCAAACGGCCGCAGCGGGTGTGGGAGTGTCTGCCGCCGGACTGGGGCAGCGGTTGGGACAACATCTTTTTCAACGTCACCTGTGAAAATCAGCGCCGCGCCGATGAGCGCATTCCCATTCTGTTTGACCTGCCCTTCAAGCACAAGGGCATCATGTGCGCGCCCTTCATCGGGCCAGTAAGCATCCGGCAGTACCTTTCCGCCGGGCAAATCGAGCAGGTCATCTGCGGCGGCGAAAACTATGATGGTGCCCGCCCCTGCAATTTTGATTGGGTCAAGTCTCTCCGGCAGGAATGCGTGGATGCCAATGTGACCTTCTGCTTTATCGAGACCGGCACCGTGTTCATCAAGGACGGCAGGCGCTACCACCTGCCAAACAAGCAGCTGCAAAGCCGAATGGCCTGTAAATCCGGCATGAATTTTCAGGGCAGGCCCATTCATTTTGACCTCGTGGACGACTGGGGCTACCCCATCCCGCAGGAAGATCTCTATGTGCCCCATTTCCGCGCAAACTGCGAGACCTGCGGCAGCAAGTTGATCTGCAACGGCTGCAGTGACTGTGGAAAATGCTTATAAAATAAAGGAGTTCCAGGAATCAATACAAATGAAATTTATGGCTGATCTGATGTGCAATTTCATCCGGCAGCGGGCGGAAACCGATGCAGGTCAGGGTCATGCCCTCTCCGTTTTCATCAAATTCTTCCGACTCCAGCTCGGTGTGGCAGGCATCCCGGATAAGGAAGAAGTCTTTGTTTTCCACCAGTCCCAATTCCTCGGCAATGGTCTTTGCTTTCAGCAGTTGATTGCGGTTCTTTGCCCCGCAGATAGTTTTGGTAAAAGAGCCATCGAACCACTCTTCGTAAGTTGCTTTATCCAACATGATTTCTGCCCGATAGCCGGTAATTTCTCCGTTTTTCTCAATGGGTTCCACGCCCTGTCCCATGCCGATGGGGTCGGTGAGGAATGCCAGCGAAGCATGGCAGCACTGCGCCGCCAGCTTACCGGGAGACATCTGCAGGTCTTTTCGGGCAATGATGAGTTGACGCATTTTTTCTCCTTCTTACGACAGCTTGATCTTCAAATCTGCCAGCAGATTCACCGCCTCCGGCAGGGAAAATTTCGCATCCTTCAGGCGGCTGCCCAGAATGTCCACCTTATAGCCTGTAGCATCCCGGAAATCCGCCTTGCGCAGGTCACACTGGTAGAATTCCGTTTCGTGAAGTTCCACGCCCTTGAAATTCGCCAGCTGCATCTCGCATTTGGCAAACATGGAGCCGACAATTTCGTTGCCGTCCGAAAAGTCGAAGCGGTTAAAGTTCATTTCGGTGAAGGTGTTATATTTCAGACTGCACTCTTTCAGCGTGTGGATAGGGTCCGGGAAGGCACCGTTGGACATCAGCGGTGCCCACTCAATTTCATTCAGGCGGCAGTCCTCAAAATCCAGCGACTGCACCGAAGAATGGGTACTGCGCAGACCTGTGATCTCACACCGCACGAATTTGCACTCGTTCAGCGCGGTATGATCCAGTTCGCACTTGGTAAAAGAGCAATCCGCAAATACGCAATCGGTAAAGTCGCAGTCCTCAAAAGTCTCCTCGGTGAACGACAGGTCAGCAAACCGTTCACCCTCACAATAACGCTCTGTCATAAAATTCTCCTGTCAGCGCAGTTCTTCCAACAAGGCCGTGCAGCCTTCCAGCACATCCTGCCAGGTAGCTTCAAAGTCCTCGGTATGTCGCTGCAAATCAGTCTGATTGACATTTTCCGTCCTCATTTTTCAAGATAATTTGGTGCAATTCCCCGGCATCCAGAACACGGACACCTTCGTCCATCAGCATCTTGGCAAAAACACCCTGTCCGGGAATCTTTGTCCCAGAAAACGTTCCATCGTAAATTTCCTTCACGCCGCAGCTGGGGCTGCGGGATTGCAGGATGGCAAGCTCCACCCCATTTTCTTTTGCGATGGCAAGGGCTTTCGCTGCACCTGCCCGGAACTCCTGGTCCACATTGATGCCCTCTTTGTTCGCGACAACGCCCTGCACGATTTCCGCCGGGCACCGCGGTGTGGGCAAGCCGCCCAAAACCTCCGGGCAGACCGGAACCACCTGATGCCCCCGCGCAAAATCGCAAACCGCCTGATTGTAATTGTTTCCGCCGCTGTATTTGCAGTTTTCGCCCAGCAGGCAGGCGCTGACCAGAATCTTCATTGTTGCGCGCTCCGTTTTTCAGATACTGAATCTTTTCCCTATTCTACCACGCTTTTGGGCATTGAAAAAGAGGATTCTGCTTTTTCCTATCCCCATACCGGGAGGTCCGCCGTAATCTTTTCTAATTCCTGTGCAAGAAACGTCAGTCTTTCCCTCAGATGGTTGTTATGCGGTGCATCTCCGTTCAGCAGATAGTCCGTTCTGACATTCAGGCAGGACGAAAGATCCTGCAGCAACTCAATCGAGCAGCAGCGGCTTCCCGTTTCAACTTTTGCAAGATGGTTCGCACTAACGTTCAGCATTATACTCAACTGTTCCTGTGTAATCCCCTTCTTTTTCCGCAAATCGCGGATACGTCCGCCGAATTCTTTTGCATCAAATCGCATTGTTCAATCCTTTCCTTTGCGCCGAAAACACAAACAGGCCGAGACTCCTTTTCCGAGTCCCGGCCTGTTTTCAGCTTGAAAACGCACAATGACCGCGACTCGATGGAGCTGCTCTTGTGAGCAGCTCACGGAGTATTTTTTCCGTCAAGTCCTTTTTTGCGGCGGAACGTGACAAATTCACATAACAAACTCACAAGAATGAATATCTGCACTCGAATTACACATATTTCACTATAAACTCGTTTCAAAAACATCAATATGTCTTAGTTTGCAGCGCAACCATATCAAATTTTCTACGTTTTTCACAGGTCTCATTTTCACGATTCCACGCAAAAAATTGAACGCTGTCAGCGTTTAACAAACGCATATAGTGTGCCTACTCATTTTATCCATCCCATTTATACACAGTTCCGAACCAAAAGAGCCGCATAAAGTTCTCATCAAAAAACAGGGAGTGACATCAAATCACTCCCCGTTTGCATTGATTGTATTAGAGTTTCGTCATCCAGAGCCCATGCAGATTGCAGTATGCGTAAACGGCCACCGGCTTTTCACTTCCCAGTTCAAACACCGCGTTGGGAGCCTGCCCCGGATTCAGATAGCGGATCCGCCCACCGTTCTCAGTCTCCACGAAGATCCACTGGATATAGTGAACATCCGCCATGGGGTGCTCTACCGCGCCCACTGTGACCGTGAGACGACTGCCGGAAAGCTCTGCCACCGGCAGATGCTTCTCGCCGCTGGCTTCCACCGTATTGGGAACCAGCTCTTTCATTTTCTCCCCGCAGCAGACCAGCGGAACGCCTGCGTTATGGATGGTAGTGACGAGGTTGCCACAGTGATTGCAGATGTAAAACTTTGCCTTCATATCGAAATCCTCCATTGGAATGTTATCGGTGTGTTTCTTGTATCTATATGATAACATTTCCTATTTATGATTTCTGTAACTGAATCACGCAAAGCGTTTTTGGGCTCACTTGCAATAAATCTCAATGGCTTTCTGCGCAAATTCTGCGGCACCGGCACCGCCAGCAGCATTGATGTTTTCCGTAAATGCTCCGCCTGCCCCATACATCTGCCCCAGCTGATTCAAGATCACCTTGGAACAGTTATAGTAGTGCTCTGTGATAAACTCCTGCAGCTTCTTCACCTGTGCCTGCACTTCAGGGTCCGCCGGGTCTTTGCTCTGCATCCCGCCGAATGCCGCCACGATGTCCATCAGTTGACTGCTCATGTCCTTGACCTCTTTCTCGGTCTTATGGGCAGTTTTTTCCTCAAACTCTTTGTATTCCGGCGTTTCGCCCCATTCCTTTTTGGCCTGCTCGGTATACTTCTTGATCTTCTGCGTATCAAATGCGGTAAAGTCCATAACCATTCCTCCTGTGGATCGAATTTTCTGCGCAAGGCCGATCAGATCTTCAAGATGCCGCTTTTTCAATGTCAGAAGTGTGATCTGCTGTTCCAGTGCTTTCTGCCGGTCAAAAGCAGGATTCTCCACGATTTTCTGGATGTCCTTCAGCGGGAATTCCAGTTCCCGGAACAATAAGATCTGCTGCAAACGATCCAGCGCGGCATCGTCATACAGCCGATAGCCCGCTTCGGTACGGCCCACCGGGCGCAGCAGACCAATTTTATCGTAATATTGCAGGGTCCGGATGCTCACTCCGGTCCGCTTGCTCACTTCGTTCACCGTCATCATCTTGCTGTCCTCCCTTGCGACAGCCACAGTATACGCTATGACGCTGCGTCAGGGTCAAGAGGTTTTCTGAAATTTTTTCAGCCTTCCCGCTGCTCCATGATTTCCAAACTGTCACGCCCCACACGGCAGAGCAAAAACAGCACCTGCACACCCGCAGCTTTGGCCTCGGCCAGTGCCGTGCCAAACTCCGGCTGTGTGCTGACATTTGGCCGCACCTCGGTGATGCCTTCCACCTGAATCACGAAAGCCACTGCGCACCGATACCCTGCCTGCTGTGCCTGTGCCAGCTCGCGCAGGTGCTTCACGCCGCGCTCGGTGGGTGCATCCGGGAAATAGCCGATACCGTCCACTTCCAGTGTGCAGCCTTTGACTTCCAGCAGGTACTTCTGTTCGCCCTTTTCCATGTAAAAGTCGATGCGGGACTTGCCATAGGTGAATTCCGGCTTGATATAGTCGTAGCCCTGTTTTGCAAGCCACTCCCCTACCACCTTATTGGGTGCCTGACTGTCCATATTGACCCAGCCGAGGCCCTGCTTGTGTACCGCCACAAGGTCGTATTTTGTTTTGCGTTTCGGGTTATCTGTCACTTCCAGCCGAACCGCCGTGCCGGGCAGCAATAGCTCTTTGCACCGCCCGGTGTTCTTGACATGGACGGTTTCCACTGCTCCATTCACTTCCACATGGGCAATAAAGCGGTTGGGACGGTCAACAAAAATGCCGTCTGCGATTTCTCTGTATTTCAATCTTTACTCCATTTTCAGTACAGGATTCGGGAGCCATGCCCATCCTGTTTACCAAGATACAGTTCCACGACCATCCTGCGCTTTCACTGTTGCAGAGCTCTTGCCTGATACACCCGCTCCGTCCGGGCATCGAAGCAGCAGAAAATCACCTGCATGGCGTAATCCGCGTGATCTTCCAGCCACTGTGCCACTGTTTTGACTGCAATCTTCGTGGCATCTTCCAGCGGGTAGCCATACACGCCGGTCGAAATTGCCGGGAACGCAATGCTATGGACATCATGCTCTTTGGCAAGGTCCAGCGAATTGCGGTAGCAGTCCGCCAGCTGCGCGGCATCCTCTGCTGTGCCGGAATAAATCGGCCCTACTGTATGAATGATATACTTTGCTTTCAACCGGTAGCCCTTAGTGATTTTTGCTTCTCCGATGCGGCAACCGTGCAGCGTGCGGCACTCGGTCAACAGTTCCGGTCCTGCTGCCCGGTGGATGGCACCATCCACACCACCGCCACCCAGCAGACTGCGATTGGCCGCATTCACGATGCAGTCACAGTCCAGTTTGGTAATATCACCCTGCACCACTTGAATCTGATTTTTTACTTTTTCAGAAATCATTGTAAACACCTCACTTTTTGAGCAGCTCCAGCGCCTTGTCCATGGGCACACAATCGGCATAGCGATCCGGCCAGAGGAACTCATTATAATAGCGGTAGCTCTGCTCCCCTGTCATATACTCGTTGTTCTGCGTGGAATTTGCATAGGCAGGAACGATCATATGCAGGCCATGCTCAAAGCCTGCCTCCACCGTTGCATTGATGCAAAAGTCGGTCATGATGCCGCAGACCATCACATCTTTTTCGCCCTTTTCCGTCAGATATTCCAGCAGACCGCTTTCTTTTTTGAACGCACTGCATACGGTTTTGACGAACCGTTTTTCAATCAGCAGCGGTGCAAACCCGGAATAGACCTCAAATTCATCGTCTCCGATGGAAAAGCCTGTACCGGGCCCATCGTCATGCTGGACATAGACGACCTCGATTCCCTGTTCGCGGGCAGTCCGGATTAGTTTCCTGATGTTGCTGACAAACTTTTCAAACGCATACAGGCGTTCATCCACGATACCTTTCTGTGTATCCACAACCAGTAAAACCATGTGTAAGCCCTCCTGTGTATCTTTGGTTTCATCCTACCATAGACCGTTGCTTTCTACAAGCGGATTCAAAAAATCCCCACAGGGAAAACCTGTGTTTCACCTGCAGGGATTGATTCAGCCACCCAAGACGATCAGGATCAGCACCACGACCACTGCAATAGCAATCAGGCAGCCGCACCCGCTGCCGTCCCCGCCGCCACCGCCATTGTTGTTGTGGTTTCCGCCACCGCCACCGCCGCCGGACGAGCCGCCGAAATTGCGGTTGAACGCCGTCATGTACTGGGCATAGCCCGTATCGCCCTTGCCGAAGTAGCCATAATCACCGTTTGACATTGTTTTGTCCTCCTCAGAAGTTTCTTTTTGTTTCTTCTAAGGTCATTTTAGCAGAAGTAATGTCCCATAAAGTTCTCTTTTGCAAAATTTTCTTCAGGTTTCTTGCAAACTATTGCGTAAATCAGTGTAGGCTTGCCATCCTGCAACATTTCGACCGCAAGAACACAACAGAACACAGAATTCTTCTCACATACTTTCCTTCGAATCAATTTAGCACTCACAGAAGGCAGCATGCCGTGATCGTCTGATACCATTGCTGCTCCCGTACTGCCAATGCCTTTTTCATAGAGGCTTCCTTGCTGTGTTTTTGTATTTTTCAGACTGCTCTCAAAAATACATGTTTCTCTATGGAACTATTTTAGCACTTTGATAGATTCAGGAAAAGTACAGTGTTTCGTTGGGTGCTTACAGACATCCGACGTAAAAATCGGATGTCTCTTATTTTGTGCGCATGTGCCCTCACTAGGCGGTTACCGGAGTTCTTGCAAATTATTGAGTAAATCAGCATGAACTTGCTATCCGCATAGATTTTCCGCCACAATGCCGGAGAATTCTTGCCATCTTGCATCCTGGATAATTCTCCCTCACTGTGCAAGTTTTTTGGCCATGGAAAGCATTTTTGAGAACTCTGCTTTCAGTAAGTCCGGATCGGTGTCTGCCCCCCAACTGATTCTGACAGAGTTTTCAATTTGTTCAACAGGCACTCCCATTGCGAGAAGGACATAGCTCGGTGAATAACTTTTTGAGGTGCAAGCCGAACCATTTGAAATACCACAATACTGCTTCGTTAAAATCATCAAAGCCTCAGATGAAACACCGTGCAAGCAAACATTAAGCGTGTTATTCATGCAATAGTTCTGATCTCCATTGATGGTAAAATCCAAGCCAGATTCGCCTAGCATTTGAAGGACCAGATCTTTCACAAATTTTAACTTTTCCGCTCTATGTATATATTCTAGTTCTGCAATCTCGCATGCCTTGCCGCATCCAGCAACCAAAGCGACCGGAACGGTCCCCGGACGGATTCCATGTTCCTGTGGACCACCATACATAATTGCTTTCACCGGCGGAAGTTTATAATTATTCTTTCTGAGAACAAGGGCTCCTATTCCTTGAGGGCCACCCAACTTATGTGCGCTAAATGAAAGCATATCATATTTCATCTTTTTTATTTCTTCCACAAGCTTACCACAACTTTGGGTGGCATCCACATGGAACAAGACTTTTCTCTTTTCTAGTTCATTTCCAAGTTGCTCTACTGGTTGTATGATACCGGTTTCATTGTTTACATGCATCAAACTTACGGCCAAAGTATGCTCGGTAACTTCATTTAATATTTTTTGAACTGGCACCCTTCCAGTAGCGTCCGGCTTCACAAAAGCCGCTTTAAAACCTTCTTTTTGTAACTCACTTACAGTTTTAAGAATAGCTTTATGTTCGATCGCCGATGTTACTATTTTTTTCTTCTTTGCTGTCTCTGCATATGCCCTCAGGCCCTGCAACGCAATATTGTTGCTTTCTGTTGCGCCGCTCGTGAAAAAAACCTCTGCGGGGGTAACCCCCAGAAGTGATGCAACCTGTTTTCGCGCCGTTTCTACAATATTTCGAGCATCTTCTCCAAATCCATGCGTCCGACTATCTGCGTTGCCGAAATGGTTTCGATACACATCAATCATGACATCCAGCACCTGTGGGTCAACTGGTGCAGATGCATTATAATCCAAATACACACTCATCACTACTTAATCGCCAACCTTATCAAATCGTCCGTGCTTTTTATGAATCCCGTCCCGCAAAGATGTGCGATTCCTCGCTCAAGATTCAATCTGAAATACTTAGAAACAGTCTCGTCATCCGTCGGCAAATGCATTTGAAGACACCATGCCTTGATCAGTGCCTCGTAGATCTCATAATACTCGCCACCAAATGTATACCAGCTCATTTCCAGATTGCTGTCCGCTACTATAGGAAGGTCTGTCGGAAGCGTTTTTTCTGAGAGTGAATAAGCAAGCGCCCACCGACAGAGTATATTCCAATTCTTGATTCCAGTTTTAGCTTTCAACCTAGAAAGTTGCTCTTTTGATTGTTGCGACAATCGCACCTGTTTTATAATCATCTTTCTTGAAAATACCCTCTTGAAATCGTTGTGCTCTTCGTTTCTTCGCTATAATTCAATGTAAATTCATCGCCAATATATTCTTGCATCATATCATAATAATGACGATCAATCTCAGAATCCGTAGAAAGGATAATCGTTTGTTCACTTGCCTGTGGAAAATAAGTAGTTACAAGAGCCGCTCTATGGGTTGAATCCAACCTCGAAAGCGGTGTGTCGATAACCAGAACAGTTCCCAGCGCCATTTCTCTTTCCAGCAACTTTCCGCCGGTCAGTTCACAGATTTTCCTGGCATCCTCGCCGTAGAACTCGAACTGTCCGTTTTGCTCAAAACCTACCAGTGCATCCGGGTACTGTTCTTTCAGCGCATTATATTCGGCGGCACTGTCGTCATTTAGTTCAAAATACAGTTCAATCGCGCTTTTTTCTTTATCTGTCAGATAGCGGTCGGCCTTCATCATCAGATCAATATATTTTTCCACCTGATTCCAGCGAAGAAATATCTTCTGATGGTCCGGATAATGTTCAAATGTCAGCCCCTTGCTGTCGTGGTCGAGCCAACCACTGCTTCCGTCCAGATAGGTGTGCGAACATCCACCGGGACCGTGCGGTGCATATTCTTTGGCAAGCGCTTTTGCCCGGAGTTTTCGGTCAGGCTGTGTCTGATAAATCTCCCAAATCCGAAGCTTGCTGTTTTCAAAGTTAGAACCTCTCCGCAGTGCTTTTTCAATATCAGTTTGTGACAAAACAAAAGCGGAGGACGATTTCTCGCTCTCCGCTTGGTCGATGGATTCGATTTGCTGTGCTTCCGTGGGGATGGCCGCCTCCAGAAAACTCAGCTGTAAATCAGCTCGGTCAGGATCATTTCCTCCGCCTGCGCTTTCAGGCTGTTCATGTGCTGCACCCACGCCATCTGTTTTTTCTCCTTGTCCGGAGCCGGGTTCCTCTCCAACAGTTCTTTCATCAGCTGCTGCATCCTGTTCTCTGCCGTCTGTTCCATCTCCCACAGGTGCGGGTACAGGGTCCCGTTCAGCAGCATCGTGCTGTACACCACCGGGCGCTGCTCCATCAGATAGTTCCGGCGCATCCTTCCGTACCGGTTCAGCTGCTTCCGGGGCTGATTCAAGGTCAGGTTCTGCAGAAAATAATCCCCGGTCTTCGTGTAGTTCAGATTGCTGCTCATATTCTTGTTGGCTCCTTTCGATATTTCTGCGGCGAATCGTCGTTTTAACGGTGCGCTCAATCTGACGCAAGACTTCCCGGCTGCAGTCGCTGACGGCGGTCCCCAGCGCATAGACGGCCGACGGCGTTGTAAAATTGTAGACTGCCTGAAAATCTTTCTCATCAAACCAGCCTGCGGGGTCCAGTCCGCACCGCTCCAGCAGCATATAGGTAACGCCCATTGCCGCTGCACTTTTGAACTGCAGTTCCCGCCCGGCATCATCATAGCTCATCAGGTACAAGCCGTCAACGATGCCGAGGATGTCACTGCTGTTGTTGTCCCAGTAGGACTGCACCAGTTTTCCGGCCACATCCGCCAGCTGCTGGCCAAAACCTTCGCTGTGAACGCCATAGTTTTCTGCCAACATAGACCTGACCGGCTCTTTCAGGGATTCATTGATCTGCCACAGGTCCGGGTACAGGGCGTTTCGCCGCGGTGCCGTATCAGACACATCAAAGACATAGTGCAGGCGCGGGTATCCGCCGGATTCATCCAGCAGAGCGATGCCCTTGGAACCACGCCGGACGTAACGGTTCATTTTATTGTTCCATACATCATACTCGGCACAGGCCGTAGCATCCGGTCTTTGGGCATAGATCATCAGCTGATCCGGGTAACTGTATTTGTACAGCCGTGCCGCTGTGATCAGAAATTCTGCCCAGTGCTCCCACTGTCGCGAAAAGCTGTCTGCCGTTTTGCAGGCAAGTGCAAGATATTTTTCGGTTTTGTTTGGCATTTGAAGCCTCCTTTCGGTTTCAGGGTACAAAAAGAGCGGGCAGCCGTTTCATCGCTGCCCGCAGAGGTATAGAATGATTTTCTTATTTGATAAACTGGAATTTGCCGTTATCTACGCCGATGATGGTATTTCCGGCACCAACACAAAAACGTGAGGACTTTAACTCTTTTGTGTATAAGCTTTCAGAAAAGGAACAGCAGAAAAAACTATAAACACAGTTTTTTCTGCTGAACATGATTATCAACAATAAAAAAATAAAAATTCGTCACTTTTTACATTGACTTATGCATACCCTTGAACAGTAACAGGCAATCGT
>Ga0129312_1000292_pt1 | contig 47614 bp, 37 predicted proteins | sample O827metagenome_FD_94434 | JGI IMG/M metagenome (GOLD analysis project Ga0129312, IMG submission 94434) | Orangutan group fecal microbial communities from Wisconsin, USA - O827 metagenome | ecosystem: Host-associated > Mammals > Digestive system > Large intestine > Fecal | place: USA: Wisconsin... | reverse complement strand
TTTAGAGCCAGCCCGTGACTGCAGTGCGGAAGGCGAACTTTTCAGAGCCTCTTTAGAGGCAAGCAGGGAACAGCGGCTTATAGCCGCAGAGCAAACCACCAGCTTAGCTGGTGGTGCTGATTTTGTTGACACTGGACATGTAATTAGATAAAATTTAATGAGACATCATGTATCAAAGGGGAGGTCGCTATATGGCAAAATCAGAAAGACAGAAAAAGAAGGAAAACGATCGTTTAAAGCGGATCATCGATGCCGCATATCCGATCTTTGTTGAGAAAAAGATAGAGGCGGTCGGCATGAATGAGATCGCTGAGGCGGCAGAAGTCGGCAGGGCGACTCTGTTTCGCTGTTATTCCAGCAAGGCAGAACTGGTGATCGCTGTGTGTAGTGCGAAGTGGAAGGAGTATCTGGACGAGCTGGATGCAAGGCGTCCGATCTCATCTGTCGGGGATATTCCGGCGATCGACCGTTTTATATTCACGATGGACAGCTTTATCGATATGTATCAGAATCACAAGGATCTGTTGCAGTTTAATGACAATTTTAATCATTATGTTACGCATGAGGGGTGTGACAATGAGCAGTTTCTCGGTTTTCACACTTCTCTGACTTCGGCAGATACCAGATTTGATATGATGTACGAGAAGGCCAGGGAGGATCACACCTTGCGGACGGATATTCCGATGGAGGAGTTTATGCGTGTGACCGTGCATACGATGCTGACGGCATGTACCTATTATGCATCCGGATTTGTATGGGGATCATCGGATAATAAGGATTATACGCCTGAGCTGTTGCGGATCAAGGAAATGCTAGTGAATTATGTTAAGTGCTAGAGTGACTTTGAATATAATGGGTTGATGGAAGAAGGTAGATGGCAGACAGCTATGGAGGTGTAGCATGGGTACGAAACAAATAGAATTAAATGAGGTAAAAAATCTGTTGCGGACGGATGATCAGATGGTGAGACCACTGCAGGAGCAAGGGCAGGAACAGATGCAGGGACAGATGCAGGATCAGATGCTGCGTCAGGAAGCAGACCAGCTCAGAGAGAATAAGAGTATGATCAATCTGGCATTGCAGAATGCAGACCAGCTGAGCCTGACGGATACACAACAGTACCGCCTGCGTGCGATCCAGGGCAGAAATATCACGCATCTGCTGCTGAACCAGACCAGACGATCAAAGAACAGCCCACAGATGGAGCGCGTGATCACTCAGGTTACATTGCTGGAAGAAATGCTGGATCACGAGTGGGATGAGGCAGATGCACTGGAGAGCGTTCAGGAACTGGAGAATGGCTATGAGCAGGCGATCGAGTACTGCCAGCAGTATTGCGATTGCAAGCATCCGGCTTTCCGCAGCGGCAAGGAACGCAAACAGATGGTGCATGAGACACTGGCGCAGTTTCGGACAGAACTGGCACAGATGCAGATGGTCAGACAGATGATCGAACACGGTCAGATGCCGGAACATGCACACAGCCGCAGAGATCTGCTCTTTGCAGTACAGGAACATCAGGAAGACCGCAGAAAACAGGCTGACGGGGCACGGCAGAACGGAGAGGCTGTCGGTATTGCGGCGCTGACTTATGCGGATTTTGCTTCGATGCTCGGTACGCATAACCGTGGACAGATTGAATATGTGAATGGCCGTCTGCAGATGGTCAATAACCATGCGTTATCCGTGTCTTCGGGCTCGGAGTCGGAAGAAAATTTTCAGGTGCGTGAGCAGCTTTTGGTCAAAGTAATACAGAAAATGAACGAGCAGATGACACCGGATCTGTTTATGCATCTGAAGAAGCTGCTGGGTCTCAAGGACGCTGGTGAGCGAACAGCAAAGCCATTATCACGCAGGGAATTATATCAGGTGATCACAGAGATCAATCTGCGATCTTCTGAGGTCGCGAGGACGCTGAAGGCAGGTGAACAGGCACCGGAGAGCAGACGGGTGTTTGCACAGAAGGTGAGCAGCCTGATCGGAGGGGAGCTGGGTGACTGGGAAGTTACTTATACGCCGGAACAGATCGGACAGCAGATGAAGCAGTCACTGAATGAGCTGTTTCAGGAAGCAGAGAAAAACGGAGTGCAGATGCCGCAGTTGTCCACCCATCAGATGGATATGCTCGTGAAGGGTAATCTGCCGCTGCTGCGCGACCGTCTGTATGATTCTATGAGTACAGTATATGATATGGCATGCCGGATCAATGGGGGGAATGATGTGGATGTCACATCCGTGTCAGAGAACCAGGCACTCATCTACCGGCTGCTGGCTGATGAGATATCCGGACTGACTGCGCAGACACCTGAGGCGCGCATGATCGCTGCGCACGATCAGAAGGTCTATATGACCGGCATGGCATTCGAACTGAGCGGAAAAACGCAGCTGCGCAAAGATTTTGAGGACTCACAGATCGGTGATCTGTCTGTGAAGGGATCAGAGGGGCTCTTGCAGGCTGTGACGGAAAAACGGGCAGAATCCGGTGCGTGGGAGGATGAATCTGCACAGATGTATCGCGGATATGAGGCGCTGGCCGGATTATGTGATGATCTGCGGGCGTTCGACCGGCTGAAGGAGCAGGCACTGTCCGGGGGACTGACCGAAGAGGCGGCGCAGCGGATGCGAGGTGCTGCCACCAGGATCCAGCAGTTATTGCAGAATGAGGGGGATGATACACCGCTCGCGGATATGGAGCTCGTTGCAAATGAACTGGAGCATACACGTTTTCAGGCGGGTCTGGAGAAGGCACGCAGACTGGTACGAGAGCAGCAGTTTTCATTCGAGGAATTTGCGGAGCGTGTCACAGCACAGATACGCCCTCTGCAGGAATCGAGAGAGGTAGAACCGGTGATGGAGCAGGCTGACATGGGGCGCGTGAGCATGAATGCAAAGGAAGAGATCAGGCAGCTTGACCAGCCCGCACAGCAGCTGTTCCAGATCATGATGCTGGAGAAAAAGGCATCGGATCTGATAGAAAAGAGCCGTGACAAGACATCCGGGGAGATCCTGAATTTCCACCGGTCACTGCATGCACTTGCGAATCACAAATCCTATCTGGAGCATGTGAAGCTGGCCGGTGCTGATGTACAGTTAAGACAGGATGATACCGGCGCGCTGACGATCGTTGAGGGCAACCGTTCCATCCTGATGCCATATACTGCAGCGATGATACTCGATCGTCTGGAAGCGGATATGTTTGAGCATGAATCGCTCTATGAATCGACAGGTATCATCGACATCTTAAGGGAATTGCACGCCGAGAAGGAAAGTACCGGAAGTGGCGGAGATATGGTGCGTTCACGCAGTAAGTGTCTGAAACTGCTGCAGAGCAGGACCGGACAGCCGGCGGCATTTTTCAATAATGTGTCCAGCCTGAGACTGAAGGATTATGCGCTGTATCTCATGCATGGTATGATGACTGCCGAGGCTGTTATCCAGGATGTCAATAAGATCGAGAATGCTTCGCTGATCAATGGCGAGGAGGCGCTGGCACTGCTGAAAAAAGGTGAGCAGGTGCGCGAGCGGGAATCGCATGTACAGATCAGACAGGAACAGAGGGGAGCACAGCAGGAACAGACCGGCCCGCAGTGGGAGAAACGCGAGGAACAGGTCAAAGATATGCTCTCAGATCTGATATTCTCCACGAAGACATGGGAACTGGATGAGAATGAGCGCAGTACGTTTGCGCAGATCGCATCGGCAAAAGAAGCGAATGATATGGCGCGGGTGGCGGAACTTGAGCACATACGGTCAGCAGAGCGGATGCGCAGAGTGATCCTGAATCACAAGGATGCATTCTATGAGGTGCTTCGTGATCCGGATCTGTTAAAACAGATGATCATAAAGCTGCCGCTCCCCGGATCAAAGGAAGGGGAGATGGACGGTATGAAAGCGGATATTTTTCAGATGGTAGAGCAGATGAAAAATATGCCGCAGATAGCATTATTCCAAACATTTGCAAACGGACCCCTGCAGCAGAGAGTCAGACAGGGGTTTGATGCGGCGCTCGGAGAAGCATTACATCATCCGCAGGCGATGGAGCAGCTCGCACAGATGGATGGGAAGATCGATGAGATCGTAGGACAGAGTATGAACAGTATCCAGCAGACGATCACCGATTCCGTAGCCATGGTATTCCGGTCTGACAGAGTGGATGGACAGGAGCAGGCCGGGTTAAGCCGTGCGGATTATGGTGATACAAAAGAAGAAGAGGAACGCTGGCAGAAGGATTCCAGGGAGGAATTAAACCGTCTGATCAGGGAAGCCGCCAATGGTGACCGGGGTCAGGGCCTGTTTATCAAAAACGTATTTAACAATTATTTTAAGAACGTGCCGTGTATGGATCAGCGTGCGATGATAGCCAGTGCGCTGCGCAGTGCCAGACCGGAAGAGACGCAGGAAGGACTCTCAGAGGAGGAAAAAGAGGCGCGCCTGAAAACGTCGATGGGTAATTATCTCGGAGGAATCTTAAAGGGCGCGGGTCCGCTGCTGCAGAAGATGCTGCAGGGTATGCCGTTGGATTCGATGCCGCCGGAATTAAAGGGTGCGCTGAAAGATATGCGCTCTAATCTGGCACCGATCCCGGATGCGATCGTGCAGGCGCAGCTTCGCAGCATGATCGAACGCTCTCATGGCAAGGTGACGGATATCCGGGTAGAACGTGCACTCGGAGCGGCTTCTGTCGGTCAGGCATTCCTGTGTAAGTTCACAGGACCGGATCTGCCGCAGGAGGGTAAGGATGTCGTAGTAAAGCTTCTGCGGCCGGATGTGCGCAACCATATGATGCGTGAGAGAGATATCATGATCAGATGTGCAAAAATGACAGATCATCCGGACGATCCGGATAATCCGGAGCGGCTGGATGAGAAAATGATGGGCGGCATGGAGGCTACCTACCGCGGCCAGCTCATGCGCATCGAGGAGGAACTGGATCTGACGATCGAAGCGCGTAATGTAGAGCGCGGCCAGCTCTATGATGAAGGCGTACAGACGGTACAGGCGATGAAGCTGAATCCGCTTGTCGAGCCGACCGTGAATGCGATGGTTGTCGAAAAGGCACCGGGAACCACGCTCGACAAATATATGGATGAGACGAGAAAGAAGCTGCGCGAGCAGAAGGATATGTTCTATGAGCGCAATGAAGACGGAACAGAAAAACGTGATGCATCCGGAGAGCCATCGTTGAAGAAGGGTCAGTATGCAAAATTGGCCGGGACACATGCCGCACTTTATCAGATGCTGGAAGAATTGAGCAAACGGCAGGAATATCTGTGTACACTGGCAGATAAGTGGGTGACGGAAGGAGTGTTTGGCAGAGGATTTTATCACGGAGATCTGCATGCGGGCAATATCATGGTAGATGATGATGGCATGACGATCATTGATTTCGGTAATGCGACGAAGCTCGATCACGAACAGCAGTGCCATGTCGTAAAGATGATGCTGGCAGCAGGTTATGGCATGATGGAGGACTTCCGGCATAGTTTCCATATGCTGCTGCAGAATACACCGGAGGAGACCTATCAGGAGAAGCGTGAAGAACTGGGGCAGATGTTAAAAGAGGTATTTGCGATGGGTACCGCACAGGACACCGGCTCGCGTATTGCAGTGATCCTGCTGAAAGCGCAGGAGCTCGGACTGGAGCTGCCGCCTGCGATCGCGAATTTCTCCCAGAGCCAGATCCGCCTGCAGCAGACGATCGAGGAGATCAACACCCTGATTGATGAGGTGAAGACAACGCTCGCCGAGCTGGAAACGTCTTCCATACAGGCAACAGCATTGGGAAATAACTTTGAAAATATGCTGATGGATAAGAATAAGGTCGGGGTGAGAGCGTATATGCTGGAACTTATGCCGATGGATATCAGTAGAGAGCAATTTGTTACGCGGCTGCAAGGAGCGAAGACTGATCAGGAGAGACAGGCATTTAGTAAAAACTGTCTGGAAGCCATGACTGTCAGATCATCTGGCGGTGACTATATTGCGCGGATGGATAGCCTGATACGGTCTGTGGGGCCGGAGCAGATTGACACGCTGAAAAATGACGGTCAGGTGTCGGCTGTAATAAAAAATCAGGTACAATTTATCAGCAGAGCGCTTGACAAAGAAAAGGATCTGCACGAGCCGGATGAAGTGAACGAGTTGGAGCAGATCAAGCAGGATCTGAACAGTTGTATGCAGAATCCACCGATGGATGGGTTCAAGGATGCACTCCTTCAGATCAGTGCCCGGCTGAAACAAGTCAGACAGACCAGAGATCAAAGGCAGAATCGGGAACTGGAAGATTGTAAAAAACAGTTAGAGGAATTATGGGGACTGAGCGGGCAGCCGGATCATTCGCCGGAAGAAGTGGCACAAAAGGAACAGGCGTTGTACGAGCGGTTTCTTGAAAAATTTCTGAAAAAGGCGAAAACAGAGTCGGTGCTGGAAGGCAGTATAGGCAGCTTTGCGAATGGGATTGCTGATGAACAGATGATGGGTGATATGTATGACGATCAATCTTTTATGGGCAGGGAACTGCGGGAAGCCTATCAGAACTATGAGGATGCCAAAAATCAGGAACGTCCGGATACCGATGTTAAGGAGGCATTACACAAGGTAGAAAGTATATATCTGCAGATTCAGTCACATCTGATGTCGGAGTTTGTGAAATCGATGGAACATACAGTTGTAGACAGCAGAGGTGACATGGTGTATCCATGGGCAAAAGATCCAAGGACGTTTTTCGATATTATGGCAGACGTGATCATGACGAACAAAAAGGCGGCAGCAAACCGTCTGGGTATCTTCTATGCGATGAAGGTCATGTTCAAACAATAGAAACAATAGAAACACTAGAAATGTGTGAGTGAAAGGGGTAACTGTTTATGAGGATTGCACGCCTGGCAAAAGCACAGAGAGGACTGGTGCTCGATCTGGATCCGCTGATGCTTCTGGACCGGCTGGAATTTCCGGACACGTTTGCGCTGATCGCGGTTGAGACAGATGCCGTGACACAGGAGAACCTGCCAACCGGGCTTCTGATCGCGTCGCTGCGGGAGCAGGAGATGATGATCGAATGGCTGTATGTGGCACCGGAACGCCGGATGCAGGGGATCGGCGAACAGTTGTTGATCGCTGCCTTTGAGTGTGCGCAGAACATGGGTGTGGTGCACTTGTGTGCATATCTGAATCAGGAATACGGACGCGGGCTGGTCTGCGCAGGTGAAGAACGCTATCTGAGGGAGCATCTGTTTTATGAGGAACATCTGCTCGGTGGCGAGTGGATCTGCGATATACGGATGCTTGCGATGCAGAACAGACTGCGTGAAAAGACCGTGCTGTCAGAGAATATCAGGTCGCTCAGGGAACTGGGCATCACGAAAAGCATGGAAACGATCGCGGATCTGCAGCGGATGGAAGCCTGTGAGACGCTCTATGAGGTCGATGCGAAGAAACGTTACTACGATCCGGAACTGAGTTATGTACTGACTGACGCAGCTCAGGTGCGCGCAGGAATGCTCATCCAGTGTGTAGAGCAGCTGGTGCCTCAGATAAACGGCGCCAGGATCGTCTGCACAAAAGAGCATGTGTATTATCCGGTATTATTCTGTGCACAGGATGCACAGGATGCACAGGCAATCCTGTCAGCGGCACTCAGGACGGCGGTCGCACAATGCGACCACAGCGCACAGGTACGAGTGATCTTAAAGAGCAGCAGATATGCGGAACTGATGAACCGGATACTGCCGGGACAGCGCATAGACAACAAATATCTGATCGCATCTGTGGATGATTATGTGCATGCAGGGGAGAATGATATACAGGAGATCAGCATGCGGCGGTTGCTGCAGCTTGGCTGATCCGGAAGAAATTATCAGAAGTGTCCGTCTTTTGTCCGTATTTGTCGATTAAAATAAAATACATAATATACGGATATGTAAAAATGGAATACGGCAGACAGCAGATGTTCCTGCGGTCTTGCTGACGGTCAGGGACAGGCGCCGGGTGAACACCAGATCTGTTTGGCAGAGACAGATAAAATACTCATATGCATCTGGCAGCCTGTATAAGCTATTAGGGGTGGGAAATAGCTTGATACTTTATAATTACACTTTTTTTTGAAAAGTCATGTACTTTATTGATGTGTTTTGCTAAAATTAAGTTATGTGGCGTAATACCAACAATATTTCACCAGGGGCGGGAGAACAGATATGAACAATAATCAATTATATCCATTTGAAAGAAATCGTTATTATTCCGGCAAGATGCTTACCAGTGCAGATTTTCAGGCAGAGCAGAACTACTTCAACAACAAGCGTCGATTTGTAAATAATCTGATGTATGGCTCCGGGGTCGTATGTGGCTGTGGTGTTTTCAGTCTGGATGATTTGTCGATCTTAGTCGAGAGCGGTGTTGCGATTGATGGTATGGGCAGAGAGATCGTTGTGGATGCCTCTGTTGTAAAAAAATTGTCAGCAGTTGATGGTTTTGAACAGCTGCGTACAAATGAGGCGAGCCTGTGCCTGAAATATAAGGAAGAGGAGGTTCATGCAGTCTATGCGGTGAACCAGAAAGAATCCGATAAAGAATACGAATATAACCGCATCAGTGAGGGCTACCAGCTCTTTTTGATGGACACGGAGGATATTCCGGAAGAATTTGAGATGGAGACGGAATTCCTCACGGGCGGTGTGTTGTTAAATGATGATCATTTCCGTGTGGAACTGGTGATGCCGGCGACTGCATGTAAAGGTAAAAATATCAAGGTTGTCCTGCGGGTGACCAAATTGACTGCAGATGTGAAGCGGCTCAGCTACCACGGTGTTTTGCAGATCCCGGCATTTGAGACAGCCGATGGAGGACATGAACTGGAGATCGGCATTGAGGATGCAGCGTTGACAGAGGGAGAGATCCTCGAACGTGAATTCTGGATGAACACACAGCAGACGGCAGCTGTTGACACAAATGTGATCTTAAAGAGCGGATCTGCAAGTGCTTATGTAGATGATGTGGCAGTTGCAGCTGTGACAGGATTTTCGGTAAAGGTACTGCTGGCTGATTGCAAGCCGCGAGAGCTGGTCAGCCGCGAGATCGGACGTATGAGTCTGGAGATGAAAAATATCGGCGGCACAAGTGATTTTATCCGGCTGGCAGATCTGCGTCTGGTGCGCACCGAGAGCGCTTATATTATAGAAGAAGTCAAGGAAACAAATATCAAGAAATACATCACGGCTCCGGCGCAGGAGATGCTGAGGGATGAATATCTGGATTATTTTGAAAAAGAGGTAGAGTTAAGCGCTGACAAGAAAGTCTGAACAATGGGCAGGGCTGTGGATGGCATCGGCGGTCGCAGGTGCAGGCATAGCATTGACTGTGATTACGCAGTTTTATCCGTTGCTGTATCGGTTTGACGAGACGAATCATTATGTGAGATGTGACTGTTTTTTCCTGTCGCAGGCCATTGCTTTTCTTGGTGTAGCATTGGAGCTTGGCATGTTGACGAAATACCGCACATCTTTCGAAAAAAATAAATTAATCGTTTTGTATATTTATCTGCTCATGCCGATGATTGCGCTGATCTGGCAGCTATTTTTCTATGGGATTTCCCTGCTGCAGATCATGAATACCATCTCATTGATGTGTTTATTTATGGTAGATGCATTCCGGCAGACGCAAAAGCTCGTAGCGAAGGAGCGGGAGCTGAATGATATGAAAATACAGGTGGTGCTCTCACAGATCAAACCGCATTTTATGTACAATGTACTCAATACGATTACTTATCTGTGTGATAAGGATGCATCTGTTGCAAAAAAGGCACTGTACGATTTTTCAATGTATCTGCGGGGAAATCTCGATTCGCTTACGAGCCGGGCGCTTGTGCCGCTAGACCGGGAACTGGATCTGGTGGAGCGTTATCTGTCACTGCAAAAGCTGCGGATGGGCGATGAGCTGAATATTATATATGATCTTGAGGATAATGGGTATATGCTGCCGCCAATGACACTTGAGCCATTTGTGGAGAATGCGGTGACCCATGGACTGGCCAAGGCAGATGAGGGAGGTACATTGGCGATCCGCACGCGCCTGGGAGAACACAACCATGAGATTACGATCAGGGATGATGGTGTAGGATTTGATCCGGCTTCTTACTATATCGGTGGAGAAGGGGAGCATCAGAGTATCGGAATCGAAAACGTGCGTAAGCGGCTGTGGAGTATGTGTAAAGGAACGGTAACGATCAGTTCTGAAAAGGGAAAGGGAACGGCCATTTTGATCTGTATTCCGCGCAACAGTCTGGAGGAAGGCTGATTTGCGGACAACGGAACCACATCAGGAAAGGTGAGGAGAGAGATCTATGACAATTCGAAAGGAACGCTTCGGCGATGTATTGGATGTCACGCTGGAGGGGCGTCTTGACACGGCAGCATCGCGGCTGGTTGCAGAAGAACTGGCACAATCTTTTTACGGATTGCATGAATTGAATCTGGATATCCGCAGGTTAGAATACATCTCTTCAGCCGGACTGCGTGTTCTGCTCGAAGCGCAGAGACGGATGAATCTGCAGGGGATCATGACGGTGTCACAGACGACCGAACAGGTGCAGAATATCTTTGATGCAACCGGTTTTGCCAATTTGTTTACGATGCGCTGACAGGAGAGAGAATACGATGGATAGAGATAAGAGGATAAAAAGTGGATGGCTGTTGTTCGCATTGGTGCTGGCATTGACTGTGATGCCAGATCCGGCAGTGGCGCGTACAACGACAGCCGTAGATCAGGAACAGGATTCCTATGAGAAACTGGGGAAAAATAATGAGACGTTACCACAGGATTTCTCGGATGATGACCTGTATGGTCTGCCGGAACTGGCGGATGGCGAACAGAAGGACTATCATACGCTGCAGATTCAGGTGACAAAGACAGATCTGCATGAGATCCGTCTTACATGGAATGTTGTCAAGGATGCAGATGGCTATGAGTTATATGGGGCACGTTGTAATGCAAAGGGAAAACGCTACAGGGTCACACAGATTACAGATCTGGGGGCACCGACGCTGACTGCATGGATGTGCACCGGATTGAAGAAAAACACGTATTATAAATTTGCCGTGCGTGCGTATCAGATCAAAAACGGACGCAAGACATATCTGGTACGCTCCAGGGCTGCACATGCGCCGACCAGCGGTGGCACATATGGATATATCCGGCAGGTAGATGTGAAAACGCCGGATGTGACAATGGCTGCTGGTGGTTCATATACGATCAGGCCGGTCGTAGACCGGAGTGGACTCAGATAGAACTTTCATAATACACTGCGTTACGAATCCTCTGACATTTCGGTTGCCACAGTAGATGAAAACGGTCGTATAAAAGCTGTTGGGAAGGGTCGTGCGGTTGTGTATGTGTATGCAACAAATGGCTGTTATGCGGTGGTTCGGGTCGTGGTCAGGTAGATGGATAAAAAATAGATGGGAAAACGATATCAGGCAGGCAAGTGCGACAATTATGAACAGTGAGGAGAATGCCAGACAATGAAATTTGTGACAATTACAAAGGAAAACCGGAACAAATATTTGCCGTATTTAGATGCAGATGCAGTGGAGCATATTGGCCGGGACTGTTATCACGCGATGGCACTTCAGATGAAGAATGACCAGCCGGAAGCTGTTCTGGTATGGAGAACCGAAGTGCAGGCAGATGGTACCGATGAGTCCAAGACGGCACATCTGGTCAGCTATTATGCCAGAAATAATGATTTTGGGCTGCCGCTTTTGGTTACCTGTGTTCAGAATTGTGAACGTGATGATGTGACCTCTATATCATTTGAGTTTGATGGAAAAACGCATGGGATAGATGAGGCATTGTTCGACATGCTGGGGTACACGTTGCAGCATTCGGCAGAGAGCAGCGATCTGACGCTTACTGTGGCAGATTTTCTGGCATTGCCACTTTCACAAAAGGCACAGCTGCCGGAAAATGTCACATCCATTGGCGCGCTGACACTCAATCAGATGCGCAGGGGCATAGACAACTGTATCTACTGCAGACGCACCGGGATACTACCGGATCTGGCAGTACTACCGGTGAACTGGTTTGAGCCGGAGCTGTCCTCCTGTGTGTTGATTGATGGCAGGGTGTGTGGTTTGCTGCTCGTACATAAGCAGGTCTCAGATACATTGGAGGCAGAACTCTTTTACGCGTCTGAACCTGCGGGCAAGCAGGATATGATCGGTATGATCAAGTATACAATCAGATATCTGGTAGCAAATTATCCGGCAGATACAAAAGTAGTGATCCATCGATGTAATGATGCGGCGCGGGCATTAACGGATAAACTGTTTCCGGGAAAGAAAGGTGTGCCTGTGATAAGTGGTAAAAAAGTAATCGGAGAGAAAAATGAGCAGAGTATGTAAGTGTTACCTGAAAAAGTACCTTTTGCTTGTAGTGGCACTCGCTTTGGCAGCCGGTATACTGATAGCTCCGGTTACGACAGAGGCAGGAGCTTCAGGTCACGATCAGTGCAGGTATCACTACATCGGGACCACAGGATACACTGGAGCTTATCCTCAAAAGAGCTGATGAACTCATGTATCAGAGTAAGCATAATGGCAGAAACAGGGTGACAACCGATGGATCTGCCGAGGATATTTGATAGGGCAGGGGGAGTAACGGTATGTCAATGAATGAAACGAATGTATCGATAGAAAAATCAAAGTGTTTGGACATCAGCGCAGCGGCGCTTCATGTGATAGCCATGTTGTTTATGCTGATGGATCATCTCTGGGCTACACTTTTGCCGGCACAGGACTGGCTGACCTGTGTAGGAAGGATTGCGTTCCCTATATTTGCATTTATGGTGGTAGAGGGATATTTTCATACGCATAGCTTTAAAAAGTATGCACAGCGATTGCTGGTGTTTGCGCTTCTGTCAGAAATACCGTTTGATCTGATGTATGGCGGGACATGGTTTTATCCCGTTCATCAAAATGTGATCTGGACATTTTTGCTTGGTCTGGCAGGCATTCATCTGATGGAAACCGTGCGCAAAAAGCAAAAAATCTGGGCGTATGTGGCGGTGTGTGTGATCGTTGTGGTACTGGGAAGTGTGCTTGGAACGCTAGGCATGGTAGATTATTATGGTGCCGGTGTATTGACCGTATTTATTTTCTATTTTTTCAGAGGGCGGAAATGGTGGTGTCTGTTCGGACAGATACTGGCACTCTACTGGGTAAATGTGAAAATGCTGGGCGGACTGATGTATCCGGTGCGTCTGTTCGGAATGGATATAGAATTCTGCCAGCAGGGACTGGCGCTTCTGGCACTGCTTCCGATCTGGCTCTACCGCGGACGGCAGGGATATCATAGTAAGACCTTCCAATATATCTGTTATGCGTTTTATCCGGTGCATATGCTCATACTTGTGCTGCTGTTAAACTATGCAAACCGGTAAAATGGGGCTGTGAGAATAGAGTCGTATATGGTAAAATGTGAACATGAAGAAGAAAAGAGTTGTTATCGGGGGTTTCCTCATCATCGTTGTGGCATTGCTGCTGGAAGCCTGCATTTTAAAATATGTGAACGATAAAAATGCATATCGTACCTCCAAGGTGCTTGCTGACCGTGTAGTTACGGTGCTCAAAAAAAATGAGGAGAGCAGATCAGAGCTCATCCAATCGCTAAAGGACGATTATATCGTTAGAGCCAAGTTCGTGTCATACATTGTGGATGCAAAGCCTCAGGTGGAACAGGATGTCGCCGAATTGACAAAGATAGCGGAGGAGATGTCGATTGATGAAATCCATCTGTTTGATGAGAGCGGCTGCATTTATAGCGGTTCCCTGCCAAAATATTTTGGTTACACCTTTGATTCCGGAGAACAGATGCAATATTTTAAGCCGATGCTTACGGATAAGGAGCTGACAATGTGTCAGGATATTACTCCGAATACTGCAGAAGGCAAAAAAATGATGTACGCGATCACCTGGAATGAAGATGGGACGAAAATGATACAGGTAGGTATCGAGCCCAAGCGCCTGCTCAAAGAAATCAAACAGAATAATACTTCCAGGGTAGTGGCTGATATGCCTGTATATGAGGGTATGGAGATATTTGTGGCAGATGCACAAAGCAAGGTGATCGAGGGAGCTACCAATAGCAGGCAAAGAGGAAAAACGCTGGATGAAATAGGGATCGTGACCGATCCGGACAATCAGATGGGGATGTTTGTCTCAAATGTCGATATGGATGGTAAACGCTGCAGATGTACGATGCGGCAGGATGATCAGTATATAGTTGCCGTCACCGTGGAAAATTCCTTTTATCTGCAAAGCAGTCTGTTTGCGATACTGATTGTTGGTGTCTATCTGGTATTAGCATCGGGATGTATGATCTATATGTTGTCTCAAGTAATGAAAGAAAAATATGAAAAAGAAAAGCTGATCTATACATCCAATACGGATGAACTGACCCGGTGTCTGAACAGGCGTGCCTATGAAGCAGATATGAAACAGTTCAATCCGGCGTCTGAATGGGTATATATTTCTATGGATCTGAATGGATTAAAGCGTGCAAATGATTCTTTTGGACATGCGGCGGGAGACGAGCTGATCCGCGCTGCTGCAGATTGCATGAAAGGCTGCTTTCATGAATGTGGGAAGGTATACCGGATCGGCGGAGATGAGTTTGTTGTGATACTCACCGGACAGATACAGCAATTGGAAGCTCTGCTCAGGGAATTTGACCATTGTGTGGCGGGCTGGCAGGGAGAACTGATCGATTCCATGACGATATCCTATGGATATGTCGGCAGCTTTGAACAAAGATGGGACAGTATGGCTGATGTGTCTAAGGCTGCGGATGCGCGAATGTATGAGAAGAAGGAGCAGTTTTACCGTGAAAACGGTGTGAAAAGAAGGGGGGAATGAGTATGAAGAAGCATGTGTTACCGATGATTTTATTAGTGGCAGGTTTTTCGATGGCTATTTCCGGTTGTCAGAAGCAGCAGACAGATGATGCCAAAGAACCGGAGGAAAGCAGAGTAGAAAGCAGTATAGACCCGGAAGAAGCGCAGCCGTCAGACGCAACAGAAGCAGAGAAAAAAGCGCAGCCGTCAGGATCAGCGGAATCAGAGGAAGCCACAGAAACAGAAGACACTTCAAAAGAGCAGATCAGAATCGGTCTGTCAGAGACGGCTTTGGATGGCATGACCTGCTACCGATCCTGCTCTTTCCTTTATAAAGAAGCGGAATGGGAGCTACAGGTTTTGGTTCAGGAGGATATGCTGCCGGATGGTGAGCTGGCGCTGGATGACAGAGGGCATTTTATGATACAGGCTGTTTCCGGTGAGGAATCCTATGTATTGTTTGATGAGATGGTTCAGCTCGGAGTGCCGGAGGCAGATGTATGGATTGATGAACAGGAGCATCTGCACATTGTGGTTCGGGATGTGCGGACTGCATTATACCGTGTGACGGACTTTATCTATGCGCCGGAAAACAAGGAATTTATCGGAACAGATCTGTTATATGCAGATGCGATCAATTATATTGGAAGTACAGGGCTGTGAGCCCTGCCGGGTGTAGCCTGCGGGAGCGGTATATAACAAAGTTGTGGATAAAAATAGAAAAAAATGAAATTTTATGAAACCAGCTGCTAGAATCGGTGTCATTGTAGATAGAACGGTAGTTCAAGAGCTATTCATCAAAGGAGGAAGAAAAAAATGAAAGCAAAAAATGTATTCAAAAGAATGGGCGCACTGGCACTCGCAGCAGCTATGATCGCAGGTACATGGACCGTATCCGCACAGCCGGCAAAGGCAGCAGCAAAGGACAATTATCAGGTGGAAAAGGTCAGCTACGACAAGAATTATACGCTTGATGATGGAACAACGTATTTTTCGGTAAAGGCAAAGTTCCCGCAGATCAAAGGTGATTCTGCAAGTGCAAAAAAGATTAATCAGGCACTGACGAAAGAAAAAAATGAGATCGTCAGCCAGTGGGATGCAAACTCTGAGACCTATAAGAAGGAGTATGCAGACACACTTGAACAAGCGAAAAAGGATGGTAATGAGATCAGCTGGACATATGGAGATGCGATTGCCTGCCAGATCAAGGCAAACAATGACAAGTATTTCAGCGTGGTACTCACGGGATATCTGTTCACAGGCGGTGCACACGGAGCGCCGTACCGCAAGTGTCTGACATTTAATGCACAGACCGGAGAAAAACTCACAGCAGCCAAGCTGTTCGGTATCAGCAAGGCAAAGCTCAACCAGAAAGTAAAGAATCTCTATCTGAAGAAATGCGATAAAGCGGGTAAGAATGCGTCAGACTATTTCTATGCAAGCGATGATGTCCGTGCTACATTGCAGAAGAATCTAAAGAGTGTAGACTTTAACAATGCATTCTATGTAAAGAATAATGGCAAGGCAGTCTTCTATGCAGATCCGTATGCGGTAGCGCCTTATGCAGCAGGATTTGTGGAAGTATCTACAGCGATTAAATAAAATCAAATGATATGAGGGTCAAAAGGTATTTTGACCCTCATTTATGATTGTATAGGTATACAAAAAAACTTGCGGGTATATAATTTGCGGATTATATACCCGCAAGTTGCGTTATTATTCACTCATATCTCGTACCTCGTTTTTTTCTGTTGTTGCATAATGAGAGATTTTCTTATATAATAAAAGTAATTATGTAATTCACTAAAGCGTTAAAGGAGAAAAGAAATGGGTAAGAAAGTAATGATGCTCGGAAATGAAGCGATCGCCCGCGGTGCTTATGAGGCAGGCGTACGCGTATCGGCAGCGTATCCGGGTACTCCGAGTACAGAAATTAGTGAGGCACTCGTACAGTACAAGGATGAGTTGTACGCAGAGTGGTCTCCGAATGAAAAAGTAGCGGCAGAGGTAGCGATCGGTGCGAGCATGGCGGGAGCCAGGGCAATGGCATGTATGAAGCATGTAGGATTAAACGTGGCATCTGACCCGTTGTATACTGCTTCTTACATGGGTGTGACCGGTGGACTGGTACTTGTTGTCGCAGATGATCCGGGATTGTACAGCTCACAGAATGAGCAGGATACACGCATGGTGGCACGTGCAGCACATGTGCCGGTACTCGAGCCGTCTGACAGTGGAGAGGCAAAGGAGTTCATGAAGCTCGCATTTGATTACAGCGAGCAGTTTGACCGTCCGTTTATTTTGCGTACCACGACCAGACTGGCACATTCACAGAGTTCCGTAGAGCTTCAGGACCGCGTAGAGCGTGAGCTGATCCCTTATGAGAAAAACATCGCAAAGCGTGTCATGATGCCTGCAATGGCAAAAGCACGCCATGGTGTGATCGAAGAAAAGATGGTTGAACTGGCTGAGGCAGCCAATACCCTGCCTGTCAACCGTGTAGAGATGCGTGATACAAAGATCGGTGTCATCACAAGCGGTATTCCGTACCAGTATGTGCGTGAGGCATTGCCGGAGGCATCTGTTTTAAAACTGGGTATGGTACATCCGCTGCCGGCAAAGCTGATCGCAGATTTTGCAGCGCAGGTAGAGGAACTGTATATTGTAGAAGAACTCGATCCCGTGATCGAGACACAGGTGCGCGCAATGGGCATCGCCTGCAAGGGTAAGGAGTGCTTTACACTGCTCGGCGAGTACAGTGCCAACATGCTGCGCGAGCGTATTTTAGGAGAGACTGTGGATGCAAAGACACCGGCGCAGGTGCCGAACCGTCCGCCGATTCTCTGTCCCGGATGTCCGCACAGAAGCGTTTTCTACATATTAAAGAAACTCGGTATTCATGCAGCCGGAGATATCGGATGCTATACACTCGGTGCAGTCGCTCCACTGTCAGTCGTTGATTCCACGATCTGTATGGGCGCCAGCATCAGCAGCATGCATGGTATCGAGAAAGCGGCAGGCAGGGAGTTCAAAAAGAACTGGGTAGCCGTGATCGGTGATTCTACTTTCCTGCATACCGGTGTGAATTCACTCATGAATATGGTTTATAACAAAGCGACCGGAACTGTCATCATCTTAGATAACTCTACGACTGGTATGACCGGTCATCAGGATCATGCAGCGACCGGCTGGACACTGCAGAAGGAGCCGACCAATGCGGTCAATCTCGTCAGGCTGTGCGAAGCGCTCGGTGTCAAGCATGTACAGGAGATCAATGCATTTGACTTAGAGACGTTAGAGCGTGAGATCAAGGCTGCAAATGAGAGTGATGAGATCCACGTGATCATCACCAAAACCCCTTGTGTATTGCTGGATAAGCGTAAAAAACCGGTTTACGTATCACTTTCTGACAAGTGTAAGAAGTGCGGCATGTGCTTAAAGCCCGGATGTCCTGCAATCAGCAGACAGGCAGACGGAACGGTCCGCATCGACGATACGATGTGTACCGGCTGCGGATTATGTGAGCAGTTGTGCAAATTCCAGGCAATCGAGAAAGTGGGTGAGTAGGATGAGTGAGACAAAGAGTATAATGATCGTAGGCGTAGGTGGACAGGGAACACTGCTCACCAGCCGCATCTTAGGCGGACTCGCCTTAGAAAATGGTTTTGATGTAAAGATTTCGGAAGTACATGGTATGTCGCAGCGCGGAGGCAGCGTTGTTACATATGTGCGCTATGGCGAGAAAGTAGCAGAGCCGATCGTCGAAGAAGGACAGGCAGATGTCATCATTGCATTTGAGCGTCTCGAGGCACTGCGTTACCGCCATTTCCTGAAAAAAGACGGCGTGCTGATCGCAAATGACTGGCGGATCGATCCGATGCCTGTCATCATCGGCGCTGCGGAGTATCCGGATCACATTTTGGAAGATCTGGAAAAAGAGGTTACCGTATATTCCATCGATGCGACCGAGGAAGCGAAAAAGCTGGGCAATTCCAAGGTGTCTAATCTGGTCGTACTCGGTATGGCAGCCAGACATATGGACTTCTCCAAGGAGCAGTGGTACAGCGTGATTGAGCATACGGTGCCGCCAAAAACAATTGATGTGAACAAGGCTGCATTTGATGCGGGATACGGCGCATAAACGGTCTGTCGAAGCAGCCTGCCCGGCTGACCCGCTGTTCATGGAGACAGATAATGATATTCGGATCTGACTGTGAACTTTATTATATGAACGACGCTGATGAGCAAAAAGACATAACTCGTGTTCAGCAAGGGCTTCCACGAGTTATGAATTTCGTGAATATGCTTCGCAGGCAATGCGTAACGCAGGGCTGGCGGCTGAGCACTGTTGTTGTGTGTAGACAGCGGCGCGAGCAAGTCATGTCTGATTTTGCTGCCTTTGCACGATGGAGATGAGACTCCAAATTGTGGAAGCCTTTGCTGACACAATTTTGTTTTTCGGAGGCTCATCGGAATGTCCCGTGCAATAAAGCAAAAGTCAGATCTGCTTGCGGGAGCCGCGTCCTCACACAGCCGGGCAACCGGAGCAATCTGATCGGGATACTGCTGTGACCACAGTCAGACAGTCCGTATCAAGACAACAGTTTCGCAATAACCTGGCAGAAAAATATACAAAAGGAGAAGAACACATATGGCACACAAGGAACTGATTTTAAGCCCTGAATTTGAGTGCATGAGTGCAGACGAGATGGCTGCACTGCAGGGCGAAAAATTAAAGAAAGTCGTAAAACGTTGCTACGAGAATGTGCCGTTTTACACAAAGAAAATGAAAGATCTCGGCGTGGAGCCGGGCGATATCAAAGGAATTGAGGATATCGTCAAGCTGCCGTTTACGACAAAGGATGACCTGAGAGAAAACTATCCGTCCGGATTCTGGGCAGCGCCCAAATCAGAGATTGTCCGTATACAGGGAACATCCGGTACGACCGGAAAACTCACGATCGTCGGCTATACAAAGCATGACGTTGAGGTGTGGGCAGAGAGCATCGGACGCTGTATGACGATGGCAGGTCTTACAAGAGAAGATATTGTCCATGTATGCTACGGCTATGGACTGTTTACCGGAGGACTGGGTGCCGATTTCGGTACGCAGCGTATTGGAGCAATGGCAGTACCGATGTCAGCCGGCAATACACAGCGTCAGATCATGGTCATGGAAGACCTTGAGGCAACCGCGCTGATGTGTACACCGTCCTATGCACTGAATCTCGGAGAGTCGATCAAAGCGGCAGGTAAGACCGGTGCGATGAAGCTAAAGGTCGGCATTCACGGCGCAGAGCCGTGGACAGAGGAGATGCGCGGCAGGATCGAGGAGCTGCTTGGCATCGAATGCTACGATATATACGGATTGTGCGAGATTACCGGCCCTGGCGTGGCGCAGGATTGTCAGCATCATAACGGTTTACATATCAATCACGATTACTTCTATCCGGAAGTGCTTGATCCTGTGACACATGAGGCAGTCGCAGACGGAGAACTCGGAGAACTTGTATTTACCACACTGGAAAAAGAAGGTATGCCGTTGCTCCGTTACCGCACGAAGGATCTGACGAGTATCGACCACAGTACCTGTGCGTGCGGCAGAACGACACCACGTATCAGCAAGTTCAAGGGACGTACTGACGATATGAAGGTCATCCGCGGTGTCAATGTATTCCCGACACAGGTTGAGACCGTGCTGCTGTCAATGGGCGGAGATATTTCCAACCATTACCTGATGGTTGTAGACCGCGCGAACAATGCCGATATCCTCACTGTCATGGTAGAGGTCAACGAAGGTGTATTCTCAGACGAGATCGGCAAACTCGATGCGTTAAAGAAAGAAGTCGGTGCACGCTTAAAGCAGGCACTGGGTATTTCTGTAGTTGTCAAGCTGGTTGAGCCGATGACGATCCAGCGAAGCGAAGGAAAAGCCAAGCGTGTCATCGATAACCGTGGATTAAATTAAGGAGGGTACACTATGATCGTAAAACAGTTATCCGTTTTTCTGGAAAACAGAGAAGGTCGTATCAAGGATGTTCTCGAGATCTTAGCAATGAATGACATCAATGTCGTAGCGACGAGTCTGGCAGATACGAGCGAGTATGGTATGCTCCGTATGATCGTATCCGATCCCGAAAAGGCACAGCGCGTGCTGAAGGAAAAAAGCGTATCGGCAATGCTGACAGACGTGATCTGTATCCGCGTGCCACACGCTGTCGGCTCGTTGTACAAGGCAATGAAGGCACTTGAAGATGCACAGGTCAATGTCGAATACATGTATGCATTTGCAAACGGTGCGGACGCATCAGCGGTATTAAAGACCAGAGACATCGAGAAAGCGGTAAAGACACTTCAGGACAAGGGATTTTCCGTATATTCGACAGACGAGGCATACGCTGTTGTCTAGCGCTTGACTGGGGTAAAGTCAAAAAGTGTTGACAAAACAGGCAGATATGCTAGAATAAAAAAAGCCATAAAATAGAGAGTGGGAGACCACAAGAGGAAGATGTAATATGAGAAAGCAGATTTTATCATTGCTCGTAGAGAACACAGCAGGCGTGACCAGTCATATATCAGGACTGTTCAGCCGCAGAGGCTACAATATCGACAGTTTTTCCGCCGGTGTGACGGCCGACCCCAGATTTACGCGTATCACGATCGTGAGTACAGGGGATGAGCTGGTGCTCGACCAGATCAGAAAACAGCTCGAGAAGCTGGAGGATGTACTGGATATCAAGGTGTTGGATTCGGAGTCATCCGTGACGAGAGAACTGATCCTCGTCAAGATCCGTGCCAAGGATACCGAGCGTCAGGCAGTGATGAATGTGACGGACATTTTCCGTGGAAAGATCGTGGATGTGACCCAGGACTCTATGGTGATTGAACTGACCGGGCAACAGGCAAAGCTGGAGGCTTTTTTGGATCTGCTCTCAGGCTATGAGGTCTTAGAGCTGGCCAGGACGGGCATTACAGGACTTACCCGCGGGTCCGCGGATGTTACATATTTAGACTAAAAAACAGGAGGCAACTAACAATGGAATCACAGGCAAGAATTTTTTATCAGGAAGACTGTAACCTTTCTTTACTGGATGGAAAGACAATCGCCATCATCGGTTACGGCAGCCAGGGACATGCTCATGCATTGAACTTAAAGGAGTCTGGATGCAACGTTATCATCGGACTGTATGAGGGCAGCAAGTCATGGAAGAAAGCTGAGGAGCAGGGATTTGAAGTATATGTAGCAGCAGAGGCTGCTAAGAAGGCTGACATCATCATGATCCTGATCAACGATGAGTTACAGGCTGATATGTACAAGAAGGACATCGAGCCCAACCTTGAGGCTGGAAATATGTTAATGTTCGCTCATGGTTTCAATATTCATTTCGGATGCATCAAGCCTCCGAAGGATGTTGATGTTACAATGATCGCACCGAAGGCACCGGGACATACCGTTCGTTCTGAGTATCAGGCTGGTAAGGGAACACCTTGTCTGGTAGCAGTAGAGCAGGATGCAACAGGCAAGGCGCTTGACATGGCACTTGCATATGCATTAGGTATCGGTGGAGCGAGAGCCGGAGTCTTAGAGACTACTTTCCGTACCGAGACAGAGACAGACCTCTTTGGTGAGCAGGCAGTTCTCTGCGGTGGTGTATGTGCCCTGATGCAGGCTGGTTTCGAGACCTTATGCGAGGCTGGATACGATCCGAGAAATGCATACTTTGAGTGCATTCATGAGATGAAGCTGATCGTAGATCTGATCTATCAGTCAGGTTTTGCAGGAATGAGATATTCTATCTCCAACACTGCTGAGTACGGCGATTATGTAACCGGACCGAAGATCGTTACAGCTGAGACAAAGAAGGCTATGAAGCAGATCCTTACAGATATCCAGGATGGTACTTTTGCGAAGGAGTTCTTATTAGATATGTCTCCTGCAGGACGTCAGGTTCACTTCAAGGCTATGAGAAAGCTGGCTTCTGAGCATCCTTCAGAGAAGGTTGGTGCTGAGATCCGTAAGCTGTATAGCTGGAACAACGAGAGCGACAAGCTCATCAACAACTAATACATACTGAAAGGTGTTTTAGTATAAAGTGTATGGCGGATTTCACCTTTAGGTGGAATCCGCTATTGACGTATTATTGACATCTTTTGATATTTATTGAAAATATCTATTTAGGAGGCTGCTTTTATGGCAAAACTTTACAATCACAAGGTATTAGAACCGAAGTGGCAGAAGGTATGGGACGATGAGAAAGCATTTGCTGCGACCAATGATTACAGCAAACCAAAGTATTATGCACTTGTCGAATTTCCTTATCCGTCAGGTCAGGGTCTTCATGTAGGACATCCGAGACCTTATACGGCTCTTGATATCGTAGCCCGTAAGCGCAGAATGCAGGGATACAACGTACTGTATCCGATGGGCTGGGATGCGTTCGGACTGCCGACAGAGAACTATGCGATCAAAAATAAAATCCATCCCCGCATCGTGACAGAGAACAATGTCGCACGTTTCAAGGCACAGCTGCATTCACTCGGCTATTCCTTCGATTGGGATCGTGAGATCAATACCACAGATCCGAAATACTATAAATGGACACAGTGGATCTTTTTAAAACTGTTCAAGGCCGGTCTGGCATACAAGAAAGAGATGCCGATCAACTGGTGTACCTCCTGCAAGGTAGGTCTGGCCAATGAGGAAGTCGTCAACGGTGTCTGTGAGCGCTGTGGTTCCGAGGTCGTCCGTAAGGTCAAGAGTGAGTGGATGTTGAAGATCACCGATTATGCGGACAAGCTGATCGACGGACTGAATGACGTAGATTATATCGAGCGTGTCAAGGTTCAGCAGAAGAACTGGATCGGTCGTTCGACCGGAGCAGAGGTCGATTTCTCCATCAAGGGAAAAGACGAGAAGCTGCGCATCTATACGACACGTTGTGATACATTGTTCGGTGTGACCTATATGGTCGTATCACCGGAGCATCCGTATCTGGATCAGTTCAAGGATGAGATCAAAAACTGGGACGAGATCGAGGCATATCGTGAGCAGGCTTCTAAAAAGTCTGATTTTGAGCGTGCAGAGCTCGCAAAGGATAAGACCGGTGTAGCGATCGATGGACTGACTGCGATCAATCCTGTCAACGGAAAAGAAGTACCGATCTGGGTATCCGATTATGTACTCATGAGCTACGGTACCGGCGCGATCATGGCAGTACCCGCACATGATGAGCGTGACTGGGAGTTCGCTAAGAAATTCGGTCTGCCGATCATTCAGGTCGTTGCGAAAAATGGCGAGGAAGTAGATGTTAATGAAGCTGCATTTACGGATGTGGCTACCGGCGTGCTGATCAATTCTGATTTCTTAAACGGACTTGAGGTTAAGGATGCCAAGGAAAAGATGATCTCATTCTTAGAGGAAAAGGGTATCGGTACTGCCAAGACGAATTACAAGCTGCGTGACTGGGTATTCTCCCGCCAGCGTTACTGGGGCGAGCCGATCCCGATCGTAGAGTGTGAAAAGTGCGGATACGTGCCGATCGATGAGAGCGAGCTGCCACTGCTTCTGCCTGAGGTAGACAGCTATATGCCGACTGATAACGGAGAGTCACCGCTGGCGGCGATGACCGACTGGGTCAACACGACCTGTCCCTGCTGTGGCGGTCCTGCCAAGCGTGAGACAGATACCATGCCACAGTGGGCAGGATCTTCCTGGTATTTCCTGCGTTATACCGATCCGGATAATGATGAGGCACTGGCCAGCCACGAGGCCCTGAAATACTGGCTGCCTGTAGACTGGTACAACGGAGGTATGGAGCATACGACTTTACATTTGCTCTACTCTCGTTTCTGGCATAAATTCCTGTATGACCAGAAGGTTGTTCCGACACCGGAGCCTTATCAGAAGCGTACCTCTCATGGTATGATACTCGGTGAGAACGGTGAGAAGATGAGTAAATCACGTGGCAATGTCGTCAATCCGGATGATATCGTCAACGAGTACGGCGCTGATACGCTGCGTACTTACGAGATGTTCATCGGTGCATTTGATCTGGCTGCTTCATGGTCAGAGGATGGTGTCAAGGGATGTCGTCGTTTCTTAGAGCGTGTATGGAAGCTGCAGGATCTGATGACAGATGAGGAAGGCTACTCCAAGGATCTGGAGACCAAGATGCATCAGACGATCAAGAAGGTCAGCACCGACTTTGAGAACCTGAAGTATAATACGGCGATCGCTGCGATGATGGCGCTGATCAATGATTTCTATAAGAAAAACTCTATCACAAAGGGTGAGTTCAAGACACTTATTACACTGCTGAATCCGGTAGCACCTCATATCACAGAGGAACTGTGGGAGAATGCCGGATTTGAGGGCAGAGTATATCAGACCGCATGGCCGGAATATGATGAGGCCAAGACTGTCGAGTCCAGCGTCGAGATCGCATTACAGATCAACGGCAAGATCCGTGGCACACTGATGATCGACAAGGATGCGGCCAAGGATGATGTCATTGCAAAAGCGAAGGAGATGCTTGCCGATAAGCTGACCGGAAATATTGTAAAAGAAATCTATGTTCCCGGCCGTATCGTCAACATTGTAATGAAATAATCGTTAGATAAAGAAAGGGCAGTCATTGGCTTTGACCTGTTATGACACAGGTACATGCGAAGCAGAGTAAAAATCAATAAAGGTTTTCATCGCATGGCTTTGTGGATGGCTGGCGTTGTATACAAAACCGATCTCGCGTTTCGGAACAGGACTGGCGAGTGGCAGCTCGATGAGTGTGCCGCCCGCCAGTTCGTTTTCAACAAAACGCCGGATCACGCATGAGACACCGAGACTGATCTTGGCGAAGTCGATGAGCAGATCCATATTTGACACCTCGATGATATCAGCGACCTGAATCTGATGCGAGGCAAAATATTGATCAATGTACTGGCGTGACAGGTTGTTCTGGTCGAGCAGCATGAGTGTCGCCTGTTCAAAGAGCTCTGCTTGACCGACACCGCGCAGACACAGATTGTGCATATATTCTTCGGTAGCCACAAAGATATCTTCGACTTCTTCCATAAAGTCAAAGTGAAGCTGGCGGAGCGTGGCAGGTCTGCCGACCAGACCAATATCGATCTGATTAGCATCAATCATCTGCAGTGTCTCATTGGTGGATCGGCAGCTAATCGAGATATGGATATGCGGATGCTCATGGATAAATGTCTGCAGATAGGGGAGCAGCACGTATTTGCAGAGCGTGGAGCTGACGCCGATACGCAGGTGCCCGACACCGAGATTCAAAAACTGCCGCAGTTTTTCTTCGCCGGTTGTCAGTGTCTCAAACGCAGAACTCACATGTTCATAGAGCAGGGCACCTTCTTCTGTCAGCTGCACACCTTTGGAGCTGCGCAAAAACAGACGGCAGCCGAGTGATTCTTCGAGCTTCTGGATCGATTTGCTGATCGCGGGCTGGCTGATGTATAGTTCGCGAGCCGCTTTCGAGATATTTCCGGTATTTGCGACGACATAGAAAATATGGTAGGAGGACAGGTTTTGGTTCATGGTGGTATCCTTTCTCAGCATCAAATAGGCTGGTGGGTGTGAAAACATTCCGGTATAGATGCAAAAATTCATCTAAAATTGCTTCGCAATGGAATTTTTGCACACCTAAAATTGCTGATCTATGTTTTCACAATTACCTGCATCACTGCAATGTCTGTCTAAATGATATAACTGAAAGTTATGTCATATATTTATATTATGTATTTTGATTATAATACAGAATATGTTAGAATTACAAGCATAGTAAAGAAAAACAGTATGTAGTGCAGGGCTGTAGGATACGGTTGCAGTAGTTCTCGTCAGATGCGACTTTTGTTCGGCGAAGTGCGAGCGAATTGATAACAATTCTCATATCATGACTGAAAGCCGCAGGCTATGTGTGCGAAGGACACATCGAGCCAAGGCTGAAGAAACAGCGAGGCACCGCCGGGCAATCGGAGCAGCCTGATCGGGATACTACTGTGACTGTGACCGTACAGCCCGTATAAAAATTGTTTTTTAATGGAAGTCAATTACAAAATATTAAGGAGGAATCAAGTATGGGAATGACAATGACGCAGAAGATCCTCGCAGCCCATGCGGGATTAGAGAGCGTAGTAGCCGGACAGCTGATCGAGGCAGATCTTGACCTCGTACTCGGAAACGATATCACTTCACCGGTTGCGATTCATGAGATCGAGAAAATGAACGTGGAGGGAGTCTTCCACAAGGACAAGATCGCCCTGGTCATGGACCACTTTGTACCGAACAAGGATATCAAATCCGCAGAGCATTGTAAATGCGTCCGCGAATTTGCATGTAAAAACGAGATCACTAACTATTTTGATGTCGGAGAGATGGGAATCGAGCATGCACTGCTTCCAGAGAAAGGACTGACCGTGGCCGGAGATGTGATCATCGGAGCCGATTCACATACATGTACCTACGGAGCACTCGGCGCATTTTCCACCGGAGTCGGCAGCACGGATATGGCAGCCGGCATGGCGACCGGACGCGCATGGTTCAAAGTACCCGCAGCGATCAAAGTCGTGATTACCGGAAAGAAACAGAAATTCGTCAGCGGAAAAGACGTAATCCTCCACCTGATCGGAGAGATCGGTGTAGACGGAGCACTGTATCAGTCACTGGAGTTCGTCGGAGACGGTATCGCAGAGCTGTCAATGGACGACCGTTTTACGATCGCAAATATGGCGATCGAGGCAGGTGCCAAGAACGGTATCTTCCCGGTAGATGAACTGGCAGAGAAGTACATGAAAGCACATTCCAAGAGACCGTACAAGATCTATGAGGCAGATGAGGACGCAGAGTATGTGCGTGAGGTAGTCATCGATCTGAATACCTTGCAGCCGACGGTAGCATTTCCTCATTTACCGGAGAATACAAAGACGATCGACCAGGTAGGCGATATCACGATCGATCAGGTAGTCATCGGTTCCTGCACGAACGGCCGTTTCCAGGATCTGGCAGAGGCCGCAGAGATCTTAAAGGGTAAAAAGGTCAAGAAGGGACTGCGTGTGATCGTGATCCCCGCAACCCAGCAGATCTATCTGGATGCGATGGAGGCAGGCTTTATCCGTACCTTTATCGAGGCAGGAGCGATCGTGAGCACGCCGACCTGCGGACCCTGTCTGGGTGGATACATGGGTATTCTCGCAGAGGGCGAGCGCTGTGTATCTACGACGAACCGTAACTTTGTCGGACGTATGGGACATGTAAACAGCGAGATCTACCTTGCCAGTCCTGCAGTCGCAGCAGCGAGTGCACTGACCGGAAAGATCTCAGATCCGAGAGCATAGGAGGGACAGACAGATGAAAGCAAACGGACATGTATTTAAGTGTGGAGATAATGTGGATACGGATGTGATTATTCCTGCCAGATATCTGAATTCCTCCGATCCGAAGGAACTGGCTACCCATTGTATGGAAGATATTGATAAGGATTTTGTAAATAAGGTACAGAAGGGTGATATTATCGTAGCAGATAAGAACTTTGGCTGTGGATCATCCAGGGAGCATGCACCGATCGCGATCAAGGCTGCCGGTGTGAGCTGTGTCATTGCCGAGACATTTGCACGTATTTTCTACCGCAATGCGATCAACATCGGACTTCCGATCATCGAATGCCCGGAGGCGGCTGCCGGTATTGAGGCAGGTGACGAGGTCGAGGTTGATTTTGACAGCGGAGTCATCACAAATAAGACAAAGGGTACATCCTTTCAGGGACAGCCGTTTCCTGAGTTCATGCAGCGTATCATAAAGGCTGAGGGATTGGTCAACTACATCAACGCAAAATAGTACAATAGGATTGTAAACCAGACAATCAGAAAAGGAGGCATATGTTATGAAACCATCAAAAATGATTCGTTATGGCGTCACGATGTGTATGCTGCTCACCATCTTTATGCTGTGCAAGGCAGATACGGTCTATGCAAACAGCTACAAGACGGAACAGAGTGCAAAGAAAATGACTTATACGATCACAGACGCGAAAAAAGAGGATGTGCATTTTGGAGGAATGAGCACAACCGGACCGATGTACATCGGAGGGGTAGATACCTTTGTGATAGAGAATAAGTCTGACAGAATACTGGAGATCGAAACGTTTGCGGCTACAGATCGGGCTGTTGTTCTGACCTGGAACAGCGAAAGCGGAACACTGGTGGATGGGCAGACGGTTGACCGGTCGTCCATAAAGCTGTGTTCGGGAGTGCGTGTCCTGCCGGGTAAACGGACCTATGTAAAGTATATCTTTGATCAGGAAGCAAATCCGCAGCTGTCAGGAATGCCGCAATTACAGATCATCTCACATGTGAAAGTGATGGACGCAGTCATCAAAAAACAGCCGAAAATCAGTGCGACAAAGCTGTCTGCCGATCAGGTCAGCATCATGATTGATCCCAATAATGGCGCTGCATGTGTGCGCGGTCGCTCAAAGATGAATATCTATAAGGGTTCAAAGCTGATCAAGGCGATCAAGAGTTCCGGAGATGAGAAATACCGCTACACTTATAAGGCAAAAGGTGCAGCATCCGGAAAATATAAGGTAGAACTGGTCGCAGCAGACAATTCGTATGACAAGAAAATGAGTGCGGTTGTATCACCGAAGGCAAATGTATGGAGCCGGAAGGTGAGTACAAAGCTCAGTGACTACGAAGATTTTTCGAGCGGATTCGTGATTCAGTCCCTGTCCTACAGTGGCAAGAATCTTATTGTGAAAGGTTATACCTACAACACCTTCGGTGTGCCTATGCAGGATTATATTTTGGCGAGAGCCAGCTGCGATAGACGTACGCTTTGTGATGAGAGCAAGATGGTGACAGTGCCTGCAGGCATTAAGAAATATACATTTACAATAAAAAATGCCCGGCTTGTGGATCTGAGGAATGGAGATATCTCAGCCTCTGACGACTAAGCTGTGTGCATTGTAACTGTGTGGGTACGGAACCGTTACAATCGTTTATGCGATGCCGAGATACTTACGGTAAGCGCGTGATACCGTGATGTGTGTATAGATATCGGCATATTCACTGGCAGAGAGCCCGGCGATGTAATTCGTCGGGTAATTTCTGTTTATACCGGCACTTTTGGCCAGATCGACAGCCTTGTTGTATGCGATCGCAGCCTCGGTCTCGCTGGCATAGATGCCGATCTGATAGTTTCCGTTGATATGGATGCGTGTCAGATAGGAGATACGGCCGCTCTCATCCATGCGGCTCACACCGTAGTAGGGATTGATATTGCGCACATTGGCATAGCGCAGATCGGTAGGATCGCCGTTGACAAATTCATAATCGATGCCGGCAACGGCATAGTTTCTGATCCCGTAGCGCGAGAGCAGTGAGACCTGCATGCCATAGTCATTTGTATACAGGTGTCCGCCGCGCTGCAGGATACGGTGACTCGAATAGTAGAACAGATCATCGTTGTCAAACTTCAATTCGATCTCAGGTGAGAGATAGTAGACAAAAAAGTATGAGGAGCTCAGATAGATCGGCGTACCCAGATACATGCCGTTATCGCGGAAATTTAACAGAATTACGATCTTATCGTAGGGAATCCCAGAATATTTCCCATGAAAGAATACCTGCGGCAGCGTCGCTGATGGATCAGCCAGCAGGTCGCGTGCTTTTGCATATACCTCAGCTGCCTGTGCCTGTGTTGCATAGCTGCCGAGGGAGATATGTTTTGCATGATAATGGATATTGGCGCGGTAATAGACCGTGCCGTCTTTTTTTCGTGCTGTGTATACACCGGATGCCATATGTATCTCTCCGAACTTTGGTATTTGTAACAGTTCAGCCCGCGCCATTCGCAAAGACGCCTGACGGCGTTTTCCCACTGCTTCGCAGTTAACTTTGCTCATAATCCGGCGCTCACCTCATGGCTTATCAAACGAATCCATTCATGCAAGCATGATGTCTTCGTTTTTTAAGCCATGGCTGAACTGTTACTGGTATTTTTAAAGTGTAGCATATTTGTTGACAAATGAAAATGCCTTATTTATAATGAGTGAAAATGGGTTTTCAATAGCATGATTAATCAGAAAGATAAGGGTGAGCATATGGCAATTTATTATTCTAGCACACGAAATGCAAATGAAAAGGTGACAGCATCACAGGCAATTTTAAAAGGTCTCGCAGATGATGGCGGACTGTTCGTACCGAGCGAGATCCCGGCACTGGATGTCAGCCTCAAAGATCTGGCGGATATGACTTATCAGCAGACTGCATATGAGGTGTTGAAGCTGTTTTTGACGGATTATACAGAGGAAGAGTTAAAGCATTGTATCGACAGTGCCTATGATTCCAAGTTTGATACCGAGGAGATCGCGCCGCTCGTAGAGGCAGACGGAGCTTATTATCTGGAACTGTTTCACGGCGCAACGATCGCATTCAAGGATATGGCACTCTCCATCCTGCCGCATCTGCTCATTACCGCGGCACGCAAAAACAATGTAAAAAATGATATCGTGATCCTCACAGCCACATCCGGAGATACCGGAAAGGCTGCACTTGCGGGATTTGCAGATGTCAAGGGAACCAAGATTGTTGTCTTCTACCCGAAGAACGGTGTCAGCCCGATCCAGGAGAAGCAGATGGTGACACAGAAGGGTGACAACACATATGTAGTCGGCATCAAGGGCAATTTTGACCAGGCACAGACCGGTGTCAAGCAGATGTTCAATGACAGCGCATTTGCAGAACTGATGGACGAGCACGGATACCAGTTCTCATCTGCGAACTCTATCAATATCGGACGTCTCGTGCCGCAGATCGCTTATTATGTTTATGCATATGCAAAATTACTAAAGGAAGGCGTGATCGCGGACGGAGAGAAGATCAATGTCGTTGTTCCGACCGGTAACTTTGGAAATATTCTGGCAGCATTTTATGCGAAAAATATGGGTCTGCCGATCGCCAAGCTGATCTGTGCATCTAATGAGAATAAGGTGCTCTACGATTTCTTTGAGACCGGTTCCTATGACAGAAACCGTGAATTTATGCTGACGAGCTCGCCTTCCATGGATATCCTGATCTCGAGCAATTTAGAGCGTCTGATTTACCGTATCGCAGGCAATGACGCCGAGAAGAATGCACAGCTTATGAAATCCTTATCAGAGACCGGAGTATATGCGATCACACCGCAGATGCGGGAGCAGCTTGCTGATTTTGTCGGCGGTTATGCGACCGAGCAGGAGACAGCAGATACGATCAGGGATCTCTATGACAAGACCGGATATATCATCGATACACATACTGCTGTCGCAGCGGGCGTATACAATAAATACCGGGCAGCATCCGGTGATACGGCCAAGACCGTGATCGCCAGCACGGCATCTCCGTTCAAGTTTACGAGAAACGTCATGAAGGCGATCGATGCACGTTATGATGCGATGGGAGATTTTGAACTGGTAGACGAGCTGAGCAGGATCGGCAATGTCAAGGTGCCGCGGGCGATCGAAGAGATCCGCAACGCACCGGTCGTTCATGACCATGTCTGCGAAGTTGCACAGATGCCCGATGCAGTCAAGGAGTTCTTGGGGATCTAATCGGATTAAAGGAGCGGAGAATGAGACTGATACCGTTGAATCAGACGACCTGTACAGGTTGGGCACAGTTTTTACCGGAAGAGATATTTGTAGATCTGATACGCGGGGATCGTCAGGTGCACGCGGTCGGGATCGAATTTATGGATGAACCGGCCGGAGCTGCCGGCTGGGAGGAACAGGACAGCGCATGGGTATTGCGTAGCATCTATATATTGCCCGGATACAGACGTCTCGGACTGGGACGCGAGCTGCTGGCACATGTTGTCACACAGATGCGAGAGGGAGACTGTGAGCGTCTGAGGGTATCATATGAGCAGGAAGCATGGGGAGAAAAGGCAGCGCTCACTCCGTTTTTTGAAAATTGCGGCTTTATGATGGAACAGATCCGGCTTCCACTCGGTGTCACAAAGCTGGATGCAGCGATAGCAGCATTACAGAAAATGAATGCATGTAAAAAGAAATACAGATTCCGTACACTGGATGAACTGTCCACGCGCGAGAGATACTTATTGAATGAGTGGCTGCTGCAGAAGACGGGAGACAGACTGAGCCGTTATCTTGCCACTTCATCAGACGGTTGTATAGCGATGCGTGACGGCGGAGTCAACGGCGTATTGTTGTGGAGTGGATCAGACGAAGTGATCCGGCTGGATTATTGCTGGGTGAGCCGGGAACAAAAGCATCTGTTCCTGCCGCTGCTGGCACATGTGGCTGATGTGTTGCGTGCACAGTACGGATCAGAAGATCCGGACATCGAGATGGTCTTATCGACCGAACAGGCTATGCAGGTGTATACCAGACTGTTGGATGGTAAGGGCACGACCGGTTCGGATACCTTCTGTACAGGAGAGTATCTGAGCTCAGAGATGCCGTATATATATTGATGGGAAATAAAAAAAGAGTCGCTTGCGACTCTTTTTTATGTTGATGCTTATGCCAGTTCAGACATCACGATATTTACGATACCGAAAGAGAAGAGTGCCGGGAACATATACATCGGAGAATGGCTCTCAATAGCTTCCTTCTCTCCGGATACCGGCGGCTCCAGCCCCAGTTCGTCGGAATATGTATTGGAGATATTGACATTAAAGAGGCCGTTGTGAAGATTTAAGAAATCTTCCATGGAGGCCTGCACATATTCATCAAATGTATCGAATGGTTCGGATGCATAGCGGCTGGCAAATTTGATCGCGGTATCCTCTGTCATGTCCAGAACGACAGATACCGGATAGCTGCCGGTGATCGTCTGCGATGCATACTTCTGGGCCGGATATTCGTTGGTATAGACGACCGGATGCAGCAAAGTGAAATCACTGCCGATGAAACGGATCAGATCGTTCAGCAGCAATTCTATGTATTCTAACTGGTATTCCTTATTGGTGCTGGCAAATTCACTGCAGTAGTCCTTCACAAGCCCGGGAATGCTGCCCTCGTTTTTGTTGGACAGATCTTCTTCGGGGATCGAATTCTCAGTGATATATTCCAGAACCAGATCATGAAATGTATTCTGGTCAAATACGCCCTGTTCTTCCAGTACCTGACCGAGTAACAGATATTTCGGATACTGGGATTCGAGCAGTTCGTCGACTTCATCTCCTGTCAGATAGCCTTTATCGATGCAGATCTCGCCAAAACGCTTATCGGTATGTGTCTGTGCGATGCGGACTTCTTCAATCTGCTCTGCATTCATGAGACCCGCGTGCATAGCCAGTGTACCGAGCTGGATGTGCGAGGTAGCTTCTTTTTCCATTGCATCTATGAGCTGCTTGCGTGTCACAGCTCCTTTATTTAGTAAAAAACCTCCAAAAAACTGTACAAACATAACTAAATCCTCTATTCGTATGATAAGTGCCTGTGAGCGGTTACGATTTATTCGAATCTTGAAGAGACGATAGAAGCGATCTGGTCTGCGTTGATCGGTTTTTGAACAAAGTCCTTAGCGCCTGCTTCGATCGCTGCTTTCAGCTGATGCTGTGTACCGACGGAAGAGACGATGATGATCTGGGCGGAAGGATCCTCTGCAGTGATCTCTTTGACTGCGGAGATACCGTCCTTGATCGGCATGATGATATCCAAAAAGATCAGATCCGGTTTTTCGGCAATGAATTTTTCAACGGCTTCATTTCCATTGACTGCTTCTACGAAACGGGCAGCGCCGAGAGAGGCCAGAACATCCTTGAGCTGTTTACGGGCGAGAATGGAATCATCGCCAATCAGAATTTTTGCGTCTTTTAACTGCATACTTGTACTCCTTTACAAAAAATGTGATTGCTTATAATCCTATGATTAAAAATATACAACTTTTTGCCGTTTTAGGCAACCGAGTTTTTGCATATTTCATGATTTTACTTGGCAAATAATCACAGATAGAGTATAATTCAAAAAGTACTTGATGGTACATAAAACAAATGAAATGAGGTAATCACATGCAATCAGATTCTTTTATGGTGCTTTTTGACATCATTATTTTCTTTTACGGAGTGTACATGATCTACAGCGGCTATCAGATGAAGCGCACCGGACAGCCGTCCAACCTGATCATCAATCAGAGTGAGCTCGTCGGAGCAAAAGATATGAAGGGATTCTGCCAGGCGATGTTCAAACCGCTGATCATCTTTGGAATCATGGCGATGGTCTACGGAGTCGCAGGTTATGTTAATGACAAATATCTCGAGATCCCGATGATCAATTTTGCTTCAGTTGCACTGTTTTTAATTCTCTGCTTCTGGTTTTTGAGAGAGACGAAAAAGAATAAAGCAAAGTATATTAAATAAGGAAAACGCAAACGAAAAAGAACTGCAGTCACCTCAGTGTGACCGCAGTTCTTTTTGCCTGCCAGTTAACGTTCGTTCATCGGAATATAGTCACGATGCTCGGAGATACTCTTGTATGCGGGTCGCATGATCTTGCCGCCACAGCAGAGCTCCTCCATGCGGTGGGCGCTCCAGCCGGCAATACGTGCGATCGCAAAGATCGGTGTGTACAGTTCGATCGGAAGATCGAGCATGGAATATACAAATCCGCTGTAGAAGTCGACATTCGGGCTGACACCCTTGTAGATCTTGCGCTCCTGGGAGATGATCTGGGGTGCGAGACGTTCTACCATGGAATACAGGGCAAATTCCTTCTCGTAGCCTTTTTCGATCGACAGACGTTTGACGAAGGAGCGGAAGATCACGGCACGCGGGTCGGACAGGGAGTAGACCGCATGACCCATACCATAGATGAGACCTGCCTTATCAAACGCATCCTTATGTAACAGCCTGCGCAGGTAATTGCTCACTTCTTCCTCGTCGGTCCAGTCCTTGATCTCGCGCTTCATCGTGTCAAACATCTGTACGACTTTGATGTTGGCACCGCCGTGCTTGGGACCCTTCAGTGATCCGAGGGAAGCTGCGATGACGGAGTAGGTATCCGTGCCGGAGGACGATACGAGGTGTGTCGTGAACGTCGAGTTATTACCACCGCCGTGTTCCATATGCAGGATCAGTGCGATATCTAACAGCTTGGCTTCGAGTGGTGTGTATTTTTTGCCCGGTCGAAGGGTATATAGAATGGTCTCAGCAGTGGACAGGTCTGCCGGAGGTGTGTGGATGAACAGACTGTCACCATCATGGTAATGGCGGTATGCCTGATATCCGTACACAGACAGCAGAGGAAATAAGCTGATAAGCTGCAGACACTGGCGCAGCACATTCGGTGCGGAGGTGTCGTTGGCTGCGTCATCATAAGAATAGAGTGTCAATACACTACGTGCAAGTGTGTTCATCATATCCTTACTGGGAGCCTTCATAATGATATCACGCACAAAGCTCGTCGGCAGCGTGCGGTAGTCTGCTAACAGCGCACAGAACTGACGGAGCTGTGCTTCGGTCGGCAGCTCGCCAAACAATAGCAGATAGGTACATTCCTCATAACCGAAATGGCTGTCCGGTTTGATGCCGCGCACCAGATCCCTGACATTGTAGCCTCGATAGAAGAGCTGACCTTCGGCGGGAACCGATTTCCCATCTACGATCTTCGTGGAACTCACCTCAGAGATCTCCGTGAGTCCGACGAGGACACCTTTTCCGTTCAGATCACGGAGTCCGCGTTTTACGTCATATTCTGTATATAATGCCGGATCAATGCAGTAGGAGCCAATGCTCCGCTGCGCGAGTTCTGCGAGTTCGGGAGTAATTTCGGCAAAATTACGTTCCATATAGTTACGCCTCCTTTTCCCTTATAATTGATGATAAAAATTGCCTTTGAGAGTCTATCATAACATATTTTGTGTGGAAAAAAACATAGAAATCTGAAAATTAATAAAATTTTAACATTTTGTGTACAGGCTCCGGACGGTTCGAAAAAATTTTTATGCTCTGTGAAATAACTACTTTACGGATAGGGAAAAGAATGTTAAAATAATCACGATTGAGCAGAAGATCGTTTCTGCAAGATTTCAGATATCTTTATAAATTATAATATATAATTTAAAGAAAAAATAAGAAAGAGAGAGGTAAACACAAGATGGCAGCAATTGATTTAACAAAGTATGGCATCACCGGAACAACGGAGATCGTGCACAATCCTTCCTATGAGATGTTATTCGAGGAGGAGACCAAGGCCGGACTTGAGGGCTATGAGGTAGGTCAGGAGACTGAGCTTGGTGCAGTGAATGTAATGACTGGTATCTATACCGGACGTTCACCCAAAGACAAATATATCGTTATGGATGAGAACTCTAAGGACACTGTATGGTGGACTTCTGACGAGTACAAGAACGATAACCATCCGATGACAGAGGAGACATGGGCTGTTGTTAAGGATCTTGCCAAGAAAGAACTGTGCAACAAGAGACTGTTTGTTGTAGATGCTTTCTGCGGTGCAAACAAGGATACACGTATGGCAATCCGTTTCATCGTTGAGGTAGCTTGGCAGGCTCATTTCGTAACAAATATGTTCATCGTTCCCACTGCTGAGGAACTTGAGAACTTTGAGCCTGATTTCGTTGTATACAACGCATCTAAGGCTAAGGTAGAGAATTATGCAGAGTTAGGTCTGAATTCTGAGACTTGTGTTGCATTCAATATCACCAGCAAGGAGCAGGTAATCATCAACACATGGTACGGCGGAGAGATGAAGAAGGGTATGTTCTCTATGATGAACTACTATCTGCCGTTAAAGGGCATCGCATCTATGCACTGCTCAGCAAACACTGACTTAAACGGCGAGAACACAGCTGTATTCTTCGGTCTGTCAGGAACAGGTAAGACCACACTGTCTACAGATCCCAAGCGTCTGCTGATCGGTGATGATGAGCACGGCTGGGATGATAACGGCGTATTCAACTTCGAGGGAGGCTGCTACGCAAAGGTTATCAATCTGGATAAGGAGTCTGAGCCAGATATCTACAATGCGATCAGACGTAACGCTCTGTTAGAGAACGTAACCGTTGATGCAGCAGGCAAGATCGACTTTGATGATAAGAGCGTGACAGAGAATACACGTGTATCTTATCCGATTAACCATATTGAGAATATCGTACGTCCCGTTTCTTCTGCTCCGGCAGCTAAGAACGTGATCTTCTTATCAGCAGATGCATTCGGAGTACTTCCTCCGGTATCTATTCTGACTCCTGAGCAGACACAGTACTACTTCCTGTCAGGATTTACTGCAAAGCTTGCAGGTACAGAGCGCGGAATCACCGAGCCTACACCTACATTCTCAGCTTGCTTCGGTCAGGCATTCTTAGAGCTGCATCCGACCAAGTATGCAGAGGAGCTGGTTAAGAAGATGGAGAAGAGCGGAGCTAAGGCTTACCTCGTAAATACCGGATGGAACGGAACCGGCAAGCGTATCTCTATCAAGGATACCCGTGGAATCATCGATGCGATCTTAAACGGAGATATCAAGAATACTCCTACCAAGAAGCTCCCGATCTTCAATTTTGAGATCCCTACAGAGCTCAAGGGTGTAGACACAGGTATTCTGGATCCTCGTGACACTTACGCAGATGCTTCTGAGTGGGAGACCAAGGCCAATGATCTGGCTGACCGCTTCGTTAAGAACTTTGCGAAGTATGAGGGAAATGATGCAGGTAAGGCACTTGTATCTGCAGGTCCCCAGAAGTAATTCTTCGTTATATAATTAAAAAATATTTGCAGATGTGAAGTTTTTCCATTGCGAATTACCAGGTATTAAGTTATAATTTTGTCAGACACTATAGATGAACAGTTCAGACGAAATACACTCCATCTATGATGGATCTGTAGTTGATGTAACGCCTGGAATGTGCGATAACTCTTGTTATTTTGAACCTACATTTACTTTAAACGGGATTCTTATATGAACTTGTGGATGTCAGGCCTTATCTACGGATCAGAGGAAGGCAGAGGCAAGACTGCGGTTACCCACCTAGCATGCGCGCTAGGAGTCAAAATACAAGAAACGGCATTTCGGGTTTTTACAAAAGATGATACTTGAAGGAACAAATGAGAAACAGATTTTTTCTGTGAAATACAAAGGCTTAAAAAGAAGCTGCAGATAAAAGCTGCAGCTTCTTTTTCGTTTTTTTCATAATCATAAAATGAACGGAAAGTTGATCGTATCTCATGAGAAAACATCAATTTAAAAATCAGATCGTTCTGGCGGTTCTGTGTACCGTCTGCACACTGCTGATCGTGATCATTTTTCTGATCAGTAATCATATGCCTGTGCAGAATATGCAGGGCGGTAATACCGTAACGATTGCGCAGGTAGAAGATGCATATGCTTTTCTGGATCAGCCACAGGCTGTAACACAGGCGGCTGATGAACTGGATGAACCGTGTACATATGGCGCGTACCGCAGCTTTCTGGAGCACCTGAATGTGTGGAAAGCAGCCGGTCTGCAGGAATTGCTGGATTGGGATGGGCAACAGTATCAGCTCCTGACAGTCACGGAACTTGCACTGACGAGTGCGCAGGTGGCGGAACTGTTCGATACGTCGGAGTATGGAGGGGAGCGTACTGTGAAGCAGGCACAGGAAGAACCCGTAGCCCTTCGCATGCCACAGGTGGATGCTTCGACAAAGATCCGGGTGCTGCTGCTCCGGGATGGCAGTTGTGTGGGAAAGTCGGTGTATGCATCTGCTGATGCACCCTATACAGTTACGGTTCACGGACAGACAAAAACGAAAAAAAAGCATAGCGTAGTCAGTACAAAGCAATTAAAGCTGAAGAACGGAGAGACCGCCGTGATCGCATCCCGGGATGGAAAGGTCTATCTGACCCATAAGGACGGTTCGCGTGATACGCTCGGTTACAGTGGGGATTTGCGGATCACCCGCTATCCGGAGGGGTATGCCGTTGTCAATGTCGTGCCGATCGAGGATTACCTGTGCGGTGTCGTGCAGAGTGAGATGCCGGCCTATTTTGAACAGGAAGCGCTCAAAGCGCAGGTCGTCTGCGCGCGGACATACATCGTGATGCAGCTGATGCGTGACAATTATCCGCAGTATGGGGCAGATGTGGATGATTCCGTACAATATCAGGCATATAACCGGACGGCACCGGATGCACGTGTGATAGAGGCAGTCGGCGAGGCCTGCGGGCAGATACTGATGAAGGATGATCTGCCTGCGGAAGCCTACTTTTTCTCCACATCTGCGGGTCAGACGAGCGGCAGGGAGTTGTGGGGTTTATCACAGTTGGATTATCTGCAGCCGGTGCGGGGGAATCCGGATGAGGAGACACTTGATCTGTCCGGGGAAAAGGCATTTCGCGCGTTCATCAGCGGACAGACAGACTCGGATTATGATTCCGACAGCAGCTACTACAGGTGGAAGGCGCTGCTGCATCCGGATCAGGCTGATATCAGACTGAAAGTGTTGGAACGGAACACTTCCGGTGCGGTGACAAGGCTGCGCATATCCGGCGATAATGAAGAGCGTGAACTGACCAATGAGCATGAGATCCGGCAGGCGCTCGGCAGATGGATGAGTGAACTGCGGGATAAGGATGGAGCGGTGCTCCCTGTCGGTGATCTGCTGCCGAGTGTCTACTTTTATGCGCAGCCCGTTGAGGATGGTATCGTATTGTTTGGCGGAGGTCTCGGACATGGGATCGGCATGAGCCAGTATGGGGCAAACGGCTGTGCACAGGACGGAATGACGATGGAGCAGATCCTGGAGACCTATTATCCGGGTACGCAGTTGTACCAGTTATATACATAAAATGAATCTATATAGAAGAAGGCAGATAGAAAATAACAGGCAGAAAAAACAGATAGGAAAATCAGATAGGAAAATCAAACAGAACGCGAGGATACTACATGAAGATAATCAGGGAAGTACAGGAATTTATGGGGGCATGCAGGGAGGATGATGTGACTGCGTATGCGGCACAGTCAGCCTATTTTACGTTGTTATCACTGATTCCGTTTATGCTTTTTTTTGGCGCGATGCTTAAATATACACCGGTTTCGCTGGATTTTCTGACGAAAGGTGTGACATTATTATTGCCAGATTATATTGCGGCTTTTCTGGTCAGCATCATCCGGGAGACGTATGAGACATCGGTCGGGCTGATATCGATCTCGGCGATCGTTGCGATCTGGTCTGCGGGAAAAGGCATTCAGTATCTGACAGACGGACTGAACCGGATGTATGACTTACAGGAGACGCGCAACTGGCTGGTACTTCGTTTCTGGGCAGTGATCTATACGTTTGTTATGATCTTTTCGATCATACTGATGCTGGTGTTGTTCGTGTTTGGCAGGACATTGCAGCGCTGGCTGGTGCAGTATGTGCCGGCGATTGCGGATCTTACGAGTGTGTTGCTCCGGCTGAAGAGCCTGATCGGTATCGGAGGGCTGACCTTTATTTTTGCACTGTTTTACTGGGCGTTTCCGAACCGAAGAGGCGCAGGCGGTTCGCGTATTACTTATGTCCGTCAGCTTCCGGGTGCATTTATCTGCGCAGTGGCGTGGTATGTATTTTCGTTTGGTATATCCATATATGTAGAATATTTTCATGGCTTTTCGAGCTATGGCAGCCTGACAACCATTGTACTGATCATGTTCTGGCTGTATATCTGTATGTATATTCTCATGGTTGGGGCAGAAGTCAACCACCTGTATGGGGAGCGGATATTTATGTATCTGGGACGTAAAAGGAAGCACGCAAAAAATTAGCTGCATGATGTCGGATCATAGCATCTGCGGATGAATCATTAACAGAATCAGAAAATCGGGTGTAGTGTATGGAGGGTATGTTATTGCGAAAGAGAAAAAGAGGTGTCGGATTGTGGCTGCTTTTGATCTGCATGGTCAGTACATTGTGGCAGGTGACTCCGGCAACAGCCAAAGAACAGAAGACGGTGAGGGTCGGTTATTACGAAGCAGAGGGCTTTTTAGAGGGAGCTTCTGATGATGAGATAAAGACCGGATACGGCTATGAGTGCATGCAAAAGGTCGCATCTTACACCGGATGGAAATATGTGTATGTTTATGGTTCTTATGAGGAATTAATCGAACAGCTGCAGGCAGGAACGATCGATCTGCTGGCAGGGGTGACTTATCAGTCAGATCTGGCAGCCCGGATTGATTATTCGGATATCGCACTGGGCAAGGATACGCGTGGGATCTATTATTTCTGTACGGTGAAAAACCGCCCGGATCTGAAAGAAGAACTACAGTATGCACAGACACAGATCAACACCTATCAGCCGGATTATTATCAGATGCTGAGTGAAAAGTATGGATTGAATCAGAAGATCCGGCGTCCGCTCACAGCAGCGGAGACCGAATGGCTTGCTTCGCATCAGGTGCTGCGTGTCGGTTATATGGAGGATTATTTCCCATACAGTGGTACAAATGATGCGCATGAGGCGACCGGCATCATGCGCGATGTGATGACAGAGCTGTTGCAGCGGCTGGGCATATCGGATCAGATTGAGGTTCGTTATACCGGATACAGGGATTATCAGATGATGATTGCAGGGCTGCGCAGCGGACAGACGGATCTTGTATTTCCGGCGAGTGGGGCCATGTGGTATGCGGAACAAAACGGGATTATGCTGTCGACATCGGTGATCTCTTCAGGAATGAATCTGGTCTATACGGACAGCTATGATGATGATACGGTAGCTGCCATTGCGGTCAATAAAAACAATATGATGCAGTACTATTATACGATCACGGAATACCCGGATGCGAAGATCGTATCCTGTGAATCCGTCGACCAGTGTCTGAAGGCCGTCATAGAGGGCAGGGCAGGCTCGACCATCATCAATTCACTGCGTACCAGCATGGTACTCCGCAACAGTGACTACAAGGAGATGATGACGAGGCAGATGATGCGGTCGGATGACCGCTGCTTTGCAGTGCTATCCGGTAACTCAGTTTTGCTGGGGATGCTCAATTATGGTATGGAACTGCTCGACAATGATTTTGCACTGAATTGTTCTTATAAATATGCGGATGATGTGTACCAATACTCGATCACAGACTGGATTGCAGGGCATATCTCCGTGGTGGTCACACTGGCTGTGTTATTGTTTCTGCTGGTCATCGTGTTCTTTGTTCTTCGCTCGAGAAATCTGAGGGCACAGGCGGTAGCGGCGAAACGGTATAAACAGGAACTGGCAGATGCGCTTGAGGTGGCTCAGCATGCAAATGAGGCAAAGACGAATTTCCTGAACAATATGTCGCATGATATCCGTACACCGATGAATGCGATCATCGGTTTTACGTCACTGGCGGTTACACATATTGATAATAAGGAACAGGTGAGGGACTATCTGGACAAGATCATGACATCGAGCAGCCATCTGCTCAGTCTGATCAATGACATGCTGGACATGAGCCAGATTGAGAGTGGACAGATGAAGCTCGAGGAAAGTGAATGTTATCTGCCTGCTATCATTCATGATTTGAAAGATATGCTGCAGACGGATGTGTGTTCGAAACGTCTGGATTTCTTCGTCGATACGGTCGATGTCGTGGATGAAAATATCATCTGTGACAAGCTGCGGCTGAACCAGGTACTGCTTAACTGCATGAGCAATGCGATTAAATTTACCAGACCGGGAGGAACAGTCGGTATCCGCATGATTCAAAAACCAGGTGCACCGGATGGTCAGGCATATTTTGATTTTGTCGTCACGGATAATGGAATCGGTATGTCTTCTGAATTTATCGAGCATATGTTCGAGCCGTTTGCACGTGAAGAAAATTCGACCGTGAGAGGTATACCGGGTACAGGACTTGGTATGTCGATCACAAAATATATGATTGACATGATGGGGGGAACGATCTTAGTCAAGAGTGAAAAAGGAGTCGGTACGGAGATTACCGTATCGCTGGCTTTCCGTCTGGGCAGCAATCCACACCGTGCGGAGAACGGAAATGAGACTCCGGAATTGCTTTGAAAATAGACTTGCAGTTTTAGATGCGCTGTGCTAAGATGGAAAAGAATATTGAGAAAATGCATAGATGGCGCAAAGTAGCCGCATACACGACTGACAGAGAGAAGAAGCTGATGGCTGAGAGCTTCTTTCAGAACACGTATAACTGGTGAAATTTCACGCCGGAGCAGCACAGGTGATTCAGGCTGAAAATGGATACAGCAGCGAGACAGTAGCCTGTGACGTGGCACACGTTACGTGTATCAGAGAGCCCGTTTTTCCAGATGGATGTAAACGGGAAGATGGGTGGTACCGCGGAATGATTTCGTCCCAGAATCGATGTCTATGAGAATAGATTGATGATTCAGGGACGTTTTTTATGACTAAAAAAGGAGAGAACGATCATGAAAGAGAAACTACAGAAAATCAGAGAACATGCAATCGCTGAGATCGAAAACTCAGATGGCCTGGATAAGCTGGGCGAGGTCCGCAATGCGATCCTTGGTAAGAAAGGCGAATTGACGGCTGTATTGAAAGGTATGAAAGACGTACCGCCGGAGGATCGTCCCAAGGTCGGACAGTGGGTTAACGAGACACGTGAAGCGATCGAGACTGTATTGGATGAGTGTACGAAAAAGTTAGAGGCAGAGGCACTTCGCCGTCGTTATGAGGCAGAGAAGATCGATGTGACGATGCCTGCAGTGAAAAATGTCAAGGGCAATCTGCATCCGATCACACAGGTGCGCAATCAGTTGACAGATATTTTCGCATCCATGGGATTTGAGGTATTTGAGGGAACTGAGATCGAGACCGATCATTATAATTTTACCGCATTAAATACACCGCAGGACCATCCGGCGCGTGATATGCAGGATACTTTCTACCTGTCACCGGAATATCTGCTGCGTACACAGACATCCGCAGGTCAGATCCATGTCATGGAAGCAAAGAAGCCTCCGATCAAGATCATCTCTCCCGGAAAAGTGTTCCGTTCCGATGATGATGCGACGCATTCACCGATGTTTACCCAGATGGAAGGTCTGGTTGTTGATAAGGGTATCACGTTATGTGACCTGAAAGGAATGCTCGAGGCACTTGTCAAGAAGATCTTTGGAAAACAGGTGACGACAAGACTGCGTCCCTCTTATTTCCCGTTCACGGAGCCGTCCGTAGAGGTCGATGTGAGCTGCTTCCAGTGTGGTGGCAAAGGCTGTAAACTGTGCAAGGGTACCGGCTGGATCGAAGTCTTAGGAGCAGGTGTGGTCAACCGCAAGGTGCTCGAGGGCTGTGGAATCGATACAAATGAGTACAGTGGTTTTGCATTCGGTATCGGTATTGAGCGAATCGCTATGTTAAAATACGGTATCAATAATATCAAGCTGTTATTCGAGTCTGATCTGCGTGTGCTGGATCAGATCGATGATTAATTCGTGATAATGATAAAAGAAAACGGAGATAAAGGAGGCAAATCATGTTAGCACCGTTAAGCTGGTTGAAAGAATATGTAGATATAGATGTAACGCCGGAGGAACTGGAGGAGAAACTGTTCTCCTGCGGTTTTGAGGTAGAAGAGTTAATAGAGGTCGGAAAAGATATTTCCGGAGTTGTCGTAGGTCTTGTTGAGAAATGTGAGCCGATCCCGGATACACATTTAAGTCTGTGCGAGGTGAACGCCGGAGCACACGGTACGTTCCAGATCTGCTGCGGAGCAGACAATGTCTGCGCTGGTAAGAAATTCCCGCTCGCACTCGTCGGAGCAACTGTTTATGCAACTGCAAAAGATCATGTGACGATCGAGGGCGTGATGACGATCAAAAAGGGTAAATTACGCGGCTATGAGTCCTATGGTATGCTCTGTTCCGGTACAGAACTCGGACTGAATGAGGATCTGTATCCCGGTGCCGGATACAACGGACTGCTCGTGCTGCCGGATGACGCTGAGGTGGGTGCAGATGTCAAGCCGATCCTCGGTATGGATGACTGGATCTTTGACATTGCGATCACAGCAAACCGTCCGGATTGTCAGAGCATCTACGGTATCGCACGTGAAGTGGCTGCCGTATTGAACAAGCCCTGCAAGGAGCTGGCGCTGGATTACACAGAGACAGATGTGAAAAAAGAGGGATTTACAGTCAATGTCGAGGCACAGGATCTGTGTCCCCGCTATATCGCACATTATGTCTACGATGTCAATATCGCACCGTCACCGGCATGGATGCGCCGCAGACTGGCGCTGGTCGGTATCGGTTCGATCTCCAATGTCGTAGATATCACAAACTATATCTTAAAAGAACTCGGACAGCCGATGCATGCGTTTGACGGCGCATTTTTAAAGGGTAATGCGATCAATGTCAGACGTGCACATGATGGAGAGAAGATCACGACACTCGATGAGAAGGAGTTTGCATTAAATGAGTCCAATCTGGTCATTTGTGACGGAGAGCGTCCGGTCGCACTGGCAGGTATCATGGGTGGTCTGAACTCTGAGATCTTAGACAGCACGAACGAGGTAATGTTTGAGGCAGCCAAGTTCATGCGTGACAATATCAGAAAGAGTTCACGTGCGCTCGGACAGGCATCTGATTCCAGCGCGATGTATGCCAAGGGTGTCTATGAATATACGACCGTCATGGCGATGAAGCGTGCCCTGCATCTGATCGATGAGCTCCATTGCGGTAAGGTATCATCTACGCATGTAGAGGTCAATACCGGCAATTCCATTGAGCCTAAGGAGATGAAGGTCAGTGTGAAGAGGGTCAACGGTGTACTCGGTATCGAGGTGCCGACAGATGAGATGCTGCGCATCCTGACAGACCTGAATTTTGCACCGCAGATCAACGGAGACGAACTGACACTGCAGATCCCGGCATATCGTGAGGATATGGATTCTTATCCGGATGTCGCAGAGGAAGTGATCCGTATGTATGGATACGATCATGTAACACCTACCTTTATGCCGACGGCACAGGTGACACTCGGAGGCCTGAACTTAAAGCAGAAATCTGAGTTAAAGATCAAAGAAGCATTGTGTGCGGCAGGTGCGTTTGAAGGTATCCATTACTCCTTCTTCTCACCGTCTGATCTGGATCTGCTGCGTCTGCCGGAGGATGCACCCGAGCGTCATGCGATCAAGCTGATCAATCCGATCAACATTGATCTGTCTCTGATGCGCACCACACTGGCACCACAGATGATGCATGCGATCGCCAGAAACCAGAAGAAGGGTATCCTTGAGGGACGTATCTTTGAACTGGGCAATATTTTCGTTGCAAAGGATCTGCCGCTCACCGCATATCCGGATGAGCGCGAGACATTGTGTGTCGGTGTATTCGGGGAGAATGAGTCTTTTTATACGTTAAAGGGATTGGCAGAAGTGGTTGCAAAGACACTGGGTGTGACCTTTACCTATGAGGTTGCCATGAAACCGTATCTGCATCCGTATCAGACGGCAGAGATCTTCTGTGAGGGAATCCGTGTCGGATATCTGGGCAAGGTATCTTATGAGATCCAGGATGAACTGGATATGCGTGTGCAGGCATTTGTGATGGAACTGGATGTGCGTGAACTCAGCCAGTGGTACGGTAAGCCGCAGGTATTCCGGCCGCTGCCGAAGTTCCCGGAAGAAAAGCGTGATTTCGCATTTGTTGTAGATAAGGATATTACCTGTGCGCAGATCGAGAACGGCATCAAAGAGTCCTGCAAATATGTCACAGATGTAGAATTGTTCGATGTCTATGAAGGTATCCAGCTCGGACCGGAT
>Ga0129312_1000291_pt1 | contig 47669 bp, 40 predicted proteins | sample O827metagenome_FD_94434 | JGI IMG/M metagenome (GOLD analysis project Ga0129312, IMG submission 94434) | Orangutan group fecal microbial communities from Wisconsin, USA - O827 metagenome | ecosystem: Host-associated > Mammals > Digestive system > Large intestine > Fecal | place: USA: Wisconsin... | reverse complement strand
TTCGACCTGCTTCTCTTGATCCATTTCACAGACCTCTGTAACTTTGTAACAAAATCGCTTCCGAAGTCCTGTTCCGATTCCTTTAATCCTGCACTTACATACCTGAGAAAATTAAAATATATCTCTTACAAGCTTATATCCTCGGTCTGTTATATATCGCTCCCATTCATCAAAACCAAAGCGTAAGGTCTTTGTGCTGTGGCTGTCACTGGATAAGATGAAGCTTGCTCCGCGTTTACCGATATAATCTATTATATCGGCAGCGGGATAAGGCTTGGTTTTGTAGCCTCTGGATATTGCTCCCGTGTTTATCTCAAATATCTTCCCCGTCTCAAGCAGCTTATCCGCTGCATTCTGCCATGCGGCGATATAACGCATATCCGAGGTATCAAACATATGATCGACTTCATTAAACTTGCAGATAAGATCAAAATGTCCGATAATATCCGCTCCGGTCTTATCGACCACTTTGCCGACATTTTCATAATAGCTTTCGGCACATGCAATGGGATCTCCGTCAAACATCTCGTCTACTATGGCTCTTAAGCATTCAGGACTCTCATCTATACTGCGGCGTATACCATCCTTTTCCACATAATGCACCGAACCTATAATATACTCCATATTGTCTTTTGGTCCGTCGGAATAATAATCATATTCCGTGCCGTGATATATGCGTATCTGATCTCCGAATTCCGCCTTCAGACCATCAATCTCTCTGATATAATCCGCGGTTCCCTGCGGTGTCATTGCCCATCCCTCGTCAAAGGAAGTATATGCATGACCGGAAAAGCCGATGGCTGTCATGCCGTCGGCTATTGCTTGGAGTACCATCTCGCGGGGAGTATTATTTCCGTCGCAGTATTTGGTATGAGTATGAAAATCCGCTGTTACCATTTCTAATCACCTGTATAATATTTAAGTCAAAAAATCTAAAATTCGACAAAAAGCCTGCCTGCCGGAGAGTTTTCATGCTTGGAAACACCTTAGACATAAGACCGAAACATCATACCATACTTCATGAAAGCACTTTTGCTTAAGAAGCTACCTGTTCTGTTCAATGCCCACAATATAACTCAAGTGTTAATGAGTCATCTTTTCCTGCTTGACCTTGTGATCGATGATGTGACGGGACGCAAGCTCCTTTTGTATATCCTCGACACTGATTCCGTTCTCTACCATGAGTACCATTACATGATAAGCAAGATCTGCGATCTCATATATAGTCTCGGCCTTATCTTCAGCCTTGGCTGCAATAATGACCTCTGTACATTCCTCTCCGACCTTCTTAAGTATCTTATCAAGACCCTTTTCAAAGAGGTATGAGGTATATGAGCCTTCCGGCATATCCTTTTTTCTGCCATCAAGAAGCTCATACAGTCCTTCAAGAGAAAACTCATGTCTGTCTTCACTCTGCCATACCGGATATTCAAAGCATGAATCTGTGCCGAGGTGGCAGGCAGGTCCGTCCTTTTCAACAACTACTGTAAGTGCATCCTTATCGCAATCTGCTGTTATGGATACTATATGCTGATAGTTGCCGGAGGTCTCACCCTTCAGCCAGAGTTCCTGTCTGGAACGGCTCCAGAAACATGTAAGTCCCTTTTCTATGGATATCCTGAGGCTCTCTTTATTCATATATGCAACTGTGAGCACCTTCTTGCTGTAGGCATCCACTACTACTGCCGGAATAAGTCCCTTTTCATCGAATTTAAGTTCATCTATGTTTATCATATCGTCTCCCGTATATTTAATCAATCTTACATTAGTCTCATAGCTATGCCTTCACGGCTAAGCTTATCCTTTAGTTCCGTTATGCTTACCTCACCGAAATGGAATATCGAAGCAGCAAGTCCCGCATCAACTTTTGGCAAGGCCTTGAACAGTTTTACAAAGTCATCTATACAGCCTGCTCCTCCGGAAGCTATTACCGGAACATCCACGGCATTACTTACGGCTTCCAGCATCTCAAGATCAAAGCCTTTCTTTACACCATCGGTATCTATTGAGTTAAGCACTACCTCTCCGGCTCCGTTATCTACGCAGGATCTGATCCAGCTTATAGCCTCCATTCCGGTATCGACTCTTCCGCCCTTTGCAAAGACTCTGAACTCTCCGTCTACTCTCTTAACGTCGGCAGAGATGACTACACACTGATTGCCGTATTTTGCTGCTGCCTCAGGTATAAGCTTCGGATTCTTTATAGCTCCCGAGTTTACGCTAACCTTGTCGGCGCCGCATTTTAAGACTCTGTCAAAGTCCTCCACAGTGTTAATACCGCCGCCCACAGTAAGCGGTATGAATATCTGATGAGCCACCTCCGTCAATATATCGGTAAACAGCTTTCTGCCCTCAGCAGATGCCGTTATATCATAAAAGACCAGCTCGTCGGCACCGTTTTCACTATAATAGCGTGCAAGCTCTATCGGCGATGAAACATCATTCAGACCTTCGAAATTCACGCCCTTGACTACTCTGCCGTCCCGTACATCGAGACAAGGAATTATTCTCTTGGTAAGCATCTTTCTTCCTTTTTTACATCTAATATCATATAAGCTGTACTCTGCCCTTGCAGACAGCAGATTTTTCCGTATCTACGTACTGCCTGTTGATTTTTCTTTGTGATATACACGTTTTTTCTATACTTGCAGATTCAGCTTTTACTCTTTCTTTACTGGCTGCAGGTTTAATTATTAAGGCAGATCGTTATCTCCCATACAGCCGCGTATAGATTTTGTATCTGAAAGCCTTATTTACTTTACTCTGACTTGACAATACTCACAGCTTCATCAAGCCTGATCGCGCCTGTATAATATGCCTTGCCTATTATTGCTCCGTAGAGCTTCATGTCACGAAGCCTAATAACATCCTCCATGCTTGATACGCCGCCTGAAGCGATTATATCCATAGACAGCTGCTCGGAAAGCTCCTTATAAAGCTCAAGATTGGTTCCTCTCATTGCTCCGTCTCTTGATATATCCGTGCAGATGATAGTCTTTATACCGATTTCCTGCATCTCGTGACAGAATTGAAAAGCGTCATGCTTGGATTTTTCCGTCCAGCCCTTGATAGCGACCTTGCCGTCACGTATATCTACTCCTACTGCCAGTGCCTTGTTAAATTCCCTTGACGCCTCTTCAAGAAAGGCTCTGTCGTTCACTGCTGCAGTACCGAGTATAACTCTGTTAACTCCGGCATTAAGGTACTTATCTATCACCTGCATGCTTCGGATTCCGCCGCCTATCTCGGAAAAAAGCTTTGTCCCGGAAACTATCTCTTTAACAGTATCAATATTCGGTGTATCACCGTTCTTTGCACCCTCAAGGTCAACCATATGTATGCATTCCGCATTCTTATTCTCAAAATCCAAGGCGATCTCTATGGGATGCTCCGAATATACCGTCATTTGTTCGTAATCGCCCTTATATAATCTGACAGCCTTTCCCTTATAGAGGTCAATGGCAGGATATATCAGCATATATCTATTCTCCTTATTTATGAAAATGTTTCACTTGTTCCGTTTGCTTTCGTGCTTGCTTTAAGCTATGCGATGAAAATTTCAAAATACAGCTTTCTTTAAGCTCCCAAGTCTGACTTCCTTTAAGCTATGCTGCATAAGTTCCCTATTTTGACTTCCTTTATGCTATATGACAGAAATTCTCAAGTATCCTGAGCCCTACCGCTCCGCTTTTTTCCGGATGGAACTGAGTGCCGTATACATTTGCAGACTCGACTGCGGCAGTGATCGGAACGCTGTAATCAGTAAGTGCGCTTATATCCTTATCGCATTTTACTGCAGAATAAGAATGAACAAAGTACACATAAGCTCCCTCTTTAATGCCGTCAAAGAGCTTTGATTCTTGTTTTGTTATATGCAGCGAGTTCCAGCCTATCTCCGGAACCTTAAGTTCAGGTGCTATTATCTCTCTTATGTCACGAACCTCTCCGGGTATAAGATCAAGTCCGTCGTGCTCACCGTATTCAAAATCCTTCGTAAAAAGCATCTGCATGCCGACACATATTCCTAAGAGCGGTATCCCTGCGTCAGCAGCTTCGATAACTGTTTTGTCAAGTCCTGTGGAGCGCAGCTTATCCATGGCATCTCCGAAAGCACCTACTCCCGGCAGTATTATATGATCTGCATTTTTAATAACGGACGGATCGCTTGTGATGACATTGTCCGTACCTATTGCTTCTATGGAACTCTTGAGCGAGAAAAGATTGCCCACTCCGTAATCAATAATGGCTAACATATGCTCTACCTAACAACTTTCATTCTTCATACTGCCTGAGTTTGGCATGAACCTGCATGCGCCGACAGCCTGTTCAAATATATAGAAGTATCTACATACCTGTTTCCTATAGCGCCGTCCTGTTCGCTTTCGGACTGTGCATTCTCGTTTGCTTTCAGCCTACGTCTTCCCGTTTGCTTTAAGCAGTTCGTAATCCTTACTGACTTACAGCACGCCTTTGGTGCTTGGCATTTCATCGGCAAAATCCGGATCTATGGCAACGGCCTTTCTCAATGCACGTCCGGCAGCCTTAAAGGCTCCCTCAATGATATGATGCGAATTCTTACCTGCAAGCTGTCTCAGGTGGAGATCAAGCCCCGCATTAGATGTAAATGCTATCCAGAATTCCTCAATAAGCTCGGTATCAAAGCTTCCGACCTTCTCCGTCGGTATCTCAAGAGCATATCCGAGATATGATCTTCCGGATATATCAACAGCCGCAAGTATCAGAGCCTCATCCATAGGAAGTGTAATATCACCGTAGCGATATATACCCGCCTTGTCTCCGAGAGCTTTTGCAAAGGCTTTTCCGAGACAGATGCCTATATCCTCGGTAGAATGATGATCATCCACCTGAGTATCACCCTCGCAGCTTATCTCGAGATCAAAGTGTCCGTGCTTTGCAAAAAGTGTCAGCATATGATTAAGAAAACCCACTCCTGTAGAAATCCGCGAATTTCCTCTTCCGTCAAGATCAAGCTTAAGGCTTATCTTTGTCTCTGCTGTATCACGTTTGATTTCGGCTTTTCTCATCTTGATGTTTCCTCCAGGATCTCAGAAACCGCTTTTAAAAATGCATCCATCTGTTCCTTTGTGCCTACACTGATACGGTTGTATTCCTTGATACGAGCCTTATCGAAATGTCTCACAAGTATGCCTTTTTTCTTTAGCTCAGAGTATAATTCTCCGCCACTTATCTTATCGCTCTTTGCGAAAATGAAGTTCGATTTGGAGTCTGTCGTTTCAAAACCAAGCTTATTTAATGCTTTTATGGTTTCGTCTCTGTTCTCGGCAATTATACGACAATTCATCTTGGTTTGCTCTTCGTCACAGAGTACTCCGTAAGCCATTGCCATAGTCATTGAATTAATGTTGTAAGGATTGACCGAGAACTTGACCGTATTCATATCGTTGATAAGCGCCTCGCTGCCTATGGCAAAGCCTATACGTGCTCCTGCAAGTGAACGTGACTTTGAAAAGGTCTGAATAACAAGTATGTTATCATACTTCTTGGTAAGTCTCACACAAGAGTCTCCTCCGAAGTCTACATATGCCTCATCTATCACCACGACGTCATCAGGATGTGACTTTACCAGTTCTTCGATAGTTGATACAGGAAGTGTGAGTCCTGTCGGAGCATTCGGGTTGGCTATATATATAGTATTTCCTGTCTCATTGTAGTCCGAAGTATCTATACTCAGATCCTCTCTAAGCGGGATCTCCTTATACGGAACTTTGTTTATCTGTGCAAATACCGGGTAGAAGCCGTAGCTGATATCCGGAAAAACAGCCTTTCTGTCCTCATCACAAAATGCTCTGAATGAGAAAAACAAAAGCTCGTCGGAGCCGTTTCCGAGTATCACATTTGCAGGATCCACATCATAGATCTCGGCAAGTTTATCGATAACCAGCTTACAGCTCGGATCCGAATAGAGATTAAGTGCTCTCTCATGCTCTGCGGCAACTGCCTTTGCTCTGGCTGAAGGCTCAAAAGGAGACTCATTTGTATTAAGCTTTATATATTTCATATCCTGAGGCTGTTCGCCCGGAATATAAGGCTCCAATGCACTCAGTGTTTTTGTAAAAAATCTGCTCATCTTGCTGCTCTTTCTTATGCAAATGCTTCACGGCCTGTATTTTATTATGTTAATATATGCCTTTTCTCAGGAAAATAACACAGCTCCTAATTTAAAAACAATCATACTAAAATACAATCTTATATATGCCGAATGTCAGCCGATTTATATTAATTTTCTTCGGTCTTCCGAGCGTATCAATACGCTTCTTGCGTGTCCTCTCAGCTCTTCCTTTTCCGCAAACATTGCTATATCTTCTGCAACCTTATCCAATGCTTCGGCAGAAAAATACGTGTACTGCGACTTCTTGACAAAGTCGTCTACAGACAAAGGACTGAAGAATCTTGCAGTTCCGCTTGTCGGAAGTGTATGATTAGGTCCCGCGAAATAATCACCTACCGCTTCAGGACAGTTTCTGCCCATAAATATCGATCCGGCATGCTTTATCTTATCCAGATAATCAAAAGGATTGTCCACGCACAGCTCAAGATGCTCCGGAGCAATCTCATTTGCAATATCGATGGCTCTGAGCAGATAGTCTGCAACAATTATCTTGCCGTTATTATCTATCGAGGCTCTGGCTATCTCTTCACGGGGAAGCTCCTTAAGCTGACGCTCTATCTCATCACGCACAGCTTTGGCAAGCTCTTCGGAGTCTGTGACAAGCACTGCCGAGGCATTGTAATCATGCTCTGCCTGTGAAAGCATATCTGCAGCTATATGTCTAGGATCCGTCTTGCCGTCAGCAACCGCAAGTATCTCGCTTGGACCCGCTATCATATCTATGGATACCTTGCCGTATACCTGCTTTTTCGCCTCCGCTACATATGCGCTTCCCGGACCTACTATCTTATCCACTTTAGGTATGCTCTCGGTTCCGAAGGCAAGTGCCGCTATAGCCTGTGCGCCTCCTACCTTAAATATCCTGTCTACTCCAGCTACCTTTGCGGCAGCAATGATATAAGGATTGATATGTCCGTCTGCATTAGGAGAGGAAACCATTATTATCTCTCTGCAGCCCGCGATCTTGGCAGGAATAGTATCCATAAGTACCGTTGATGAAAGCGGAGCCGTTCCGTCCGGAACATAGATACCGACTCTCTCTATAGGCATTATCTTCTGCCCGATCACCACGCCGTCCTGCTCATTCAGTATGAAGCTGTTTCTTACCTGACGGCTGTGAAAGGCTCTTATGTTGGAGGCTGCCCTCTCAAGTACCTTGATAAATTCCGGCTCTACCTTTGATATCGCTTCCTCAAGCTCGGCTTCATCTACCTCTAACGAGCCAAGCTCTACCTTGTCAAATCTTGCTGTATACTCAAGCAGAGCCTTATCACCGTTTTTCTTTACATTTTCAAGTATATCTGCCACTGTAGCGGATACATCATTCAACGCATCGCTTCGGCTGAACAGCTCGCTGTTAGGTATCTCACCGTATTTAAGTATCTTAATCATTGCTTATGCCTTTTCTTTTCTCTGCTCTGTCTGTTCTCTCAATGCATCAGCAATGGCATTGATCTGAGCTTTTTTGAATTCATAAGAGGATTTATTGGCTATCAGTCTTGCACTTATGTCAACTATCTTCTCAACGACTGCAAGATCATTTTCCTTTAAGGTGGTTCCGGTCTCGACAATATCGACTATAACATCCGACAGTCCGAGTATCGGAGCAAGCTCAATCGAGCCGTTAAGATGTATAATGTCAATGTCTCTGCCTATAGAGGCATAATAATTTCTTGCGATATTCTCAAACTTTGTGGCTACGCGCTTAGTCCTCTGTATCTGATCGATATAGCCGTTTCTTGCAGCCTCAGCCATCATACATTTTCCGATATCAAGATCGACAAGCTCATACACATCCGGCTCATACTCAAGCAATATGTCCTTACCTGCCACTCCTATATCTGCCGCGCCTCTTTCCACGTAAATGTTAACGTCCGAAGGCTTGACCCAGAAGAAGCATATATCCTTCTCTTTATTTTCAAATATGAGCTTGCGGTTCTTTTCATGTATGGAAGGACAATCATAGCCTGCCTTCTCAAACATCTCATATACTTTTTCGCCTAATCTTCCCTTAGGGAGAGCTATATTAAGCATTTGACACCTCCTTAAGAGCACCGTATTCGTCGATCCTATACAGGGTCTTGTATCTCAGTTTATCGGAGATCTCCTTTTGCGCCGTGACCTTGAGTCCCTTATTAAGAGCGACCTGTACGGCATTAAACAGATATCTCCTGTCCGTATCCTCATCATACTTAATGACTGCATCAAGCTCATATGGCTCATCCTTCTCAAAATATCTCTCAAGGAAATCCATATATACCGCAAAGCCCACAGCCTGCTGAGACTTCTCCATCTTCTTAAGCAGGGCATCATATTGTCCGCCGCTAAGTACGCTCTCGGGAACGCCCTTGATGTAGCCCTTAAATACTATGCCGTTGTAATAATTTAGGTCACTCACAACAGAGAAATCTATAACTATCCTTTCACCCTCACCTGCCGCATTCAACATGGTGGTAAGAGCTTTAAGCTCGTTGACAGCCTTTGCATCACAGCCCTTGGTCTCAAGTATCTCTATGACCTTGGAAGGTTCGTCATTAAGCATGAGTATATCTATAACTTCATCAATGCTTCGTGCGGCAGGCTCATTACGCTTAGCCTGAACCTCCTCGCAGAATTTCTTGAATTCATGCATATTTTTGTTGCCGATAAGCCTTACTGCCTGCTTTTGCTCTTCCTTATCAAGTCCGAGTTCCGCAAGCAATGAGCTTATGATATTAAGATGAGACAGACTTAATATATGCTCTGGGGATATGGCAGAGAGACTCTTTACCGCAAGCAGTACTGTCTCAAAGATATTGTAATCGTCGATAGCACCTATGCACTCAAGGCCTACCTGCATGATCTCCTTAAAGGCATGTGAGCCGTGAGAGACCCTGTAGACATTTTCATTATAAAATACCTTGTTGACATAACCCGGAATATCCCTTGTGCTGCGTACTATAGAAAGCGTAACATCAGGCTTAAGTGCCATCAGCTTGCCGTTGGTATCCGTAAAGGTAATGATATTGTCCGAAACAAGGAAATCCCTGCAATTGGCATAGAGGTCGTATTCCTCGAATTTACTCATTTTGTACTGAAGGAAGCCGTATTGCCTGTATAAGGAACGCAGAATAAATGCTATCCTCTCTTCTTCTTTTAATACTGTCTCATTGATCTCCATATATAGATCCTCGTTCTCATAATGTTAGAAGTTCATCTTGCTATCACATTATCACACTAAAGTGTTACAAAGTCAACAAAAGCAATTGTACTTTTATGCGTAATGATAATACCGGGCTACAAGTTCAGATATTTGCTGCAAGCTTGCTTGTCGGAGAATTTCTAAACTTAGGATCAGCCAAAACATGAGTAAGCGGTCGATATCAAAAAAGCTCCCCTCAGCCCAAGACACATGCTTTCTCACCTCTTTCGCAAGTAAAATAAGCGTAATCTAAGCTGACGGGAGCTCACGAAATTATATATTCATATATCGGCTGCCATAACATTCATCGCAAGCATCCGACAAACAAAAAACAGATGAAATAGTAAATCAGATATTTTATCTGTCCTTAATGGTGCCGAGCGCGGTTATCGCAATACCGCATATTGATGCGATGGCAACTATAGCTATAACCATCTTCTGTGTCATAATATGCCTCCTTAGCTGAGCAGTGCCTTATCACTGGCAAATTCCTGACCGGATACCTTTTCAAACTGATGAAGCAGATCCTCTACTGTAAGATGCTTCTTCTCCTCACCCTTAATGTCAAGTACCACATGTCCCTCGTTCATCATGATAAGTCTGTTTCCGTGAATAATGGCATCCTTCATATTATGTGTGACCATAAGTGCAGTAAGATGCTGAGATGCGATAATAGTCTCCGTAGCCTCAAGTACCTTCTCCGCGGTCTTTGGGTCAAGCGCTGCGGTATGCTCATCAAGAAGCAATATCTTCGGTTTCTGAAGCGCAGCCATAAGCAGTGTAAGTGCCTGTCTCTGTCCGCCTGAGAGCAGTCCTACCTTGGCAGTGAGTCTGTCTTCAAGGCCAAGATTAAGCACCTTTAATCTCTCTACGAATTCCTCTCTCTCCTTGGCTGTAACGCCCCATTTAAGTCCGCGTCTTAAGCCTCTGCGGTTTGCAAGAGCAAGATTTTCCTCAATCTGCATAGTGGCGGCAGTTCCTGTCATAGGATCCTGGAATACTCTGCCTATAAGCTTGGCTCTCTTAAAGTCAGGAAGTCCGGTAACGTTGATGCCATCGATAGTTATAGATCCGTCATCAACCGGCCATACTCCGGCAATAGCATTAAGCATTGTAGACTTACCGGCACCGTTTCCTCCGATAACTGTTACAAAATCGCCTTCCTCAAGCTTAAGGTTTACACCTCTTAAAGCAACCTTTTCGTTAATGGTTCCGGCATTAAAGGTCTTACATACATTGTTAAGCTCTAACATTATTTTGCCTCCTTTGCCACGGAATTTTTACCCGCCTTCATAAATGAGTTCTTTGCCTGTCCCTTGAGATACGGAACGGCAAGGAATATTGCTACTATGATAGCTGTGAACATCTTCATAAGGTTCGGATCCAGCTTGAGCCAGAGAACTATAGTATAGATGATATAGTAGATTATACCGCCTATAACAACAAAAGTAAGTCTGCCGGCAAAGTTGAGCTTTCTTCCGAGTGCTGCTTCTCCGAGTACCTCTCCGATAATTACCGCAGCAAGTCCTATAACGATTGCACCTCTTCCGCTGTTAACATCTGCAAATCCCGCATACTGAGCCGAAAGTGCTCCGGCAAGAGCAACAAGTCCGTTAGATATGGCAAGACCAAGCACCTTCATAGCGTTAATGTTGATACCCTGCGCCTTGGACATGGTCGGATTGCATCCTGTAGCTCTGAGTGCAGATCCCATCTCGGTACCGAAAAACCAGTACATTACAGCAATAACTATAATTGCGAAAACAAGTCCGGTAATAATAGCCGAGGTTAGATGTCTTGAAGACATTATAAGATAATATTTATCTACGCTGACAGCCTGGTTGGCCTTGAAATCCATGATTGCAAGGTTTATCGAGTACAATGCGTACTGTGACAAAATACCTGCAAGTATAGCCGGAATGCCGAGCTTGGTATGAAGCAAACCCGTAACACATCCGACTGCAAGGCCGCAAAGAGTTGCTATAAGCACTGCAAGCCACGGATTCATTCCGCTTACTATGAGCATAACCGCAACCGCTCCGCCGGTTGAAAATGTTCCGTCAACAGACAGATCCGCAATATCAAGCAATCTGAATGTTACATATACTCCCAGAGCCATTATGCCCCAGATCAATCCCTGTGCAACACAGGCCGGAAGTCTGCTGACAAGTCCGGCAAAACTAAGTGCGCTGAAATAAGCTGCCATTTGTTCCTCCTGATCCGCAAAGCAGGTCGGACTATCAAGTCTTATACCTTAAGCTATGCGTATTGGTTATTATTTGATCCTTAGGACCTAATAATGATACAGGCTGTTACACCTCATATCATTGCTATTATTATAATTCACACATATGAGGTGCCTTAAAATAAAGCACCTCATATACGTTTAGCTTCGACCATTTGGATAATTTAGATTATCTTCTAATTGGATAATTTAGATTATCTTATAATCGATCAAGTCGGTATTATTTAAGCTCTTATCAGCCCTCGTATGCCTTGTAATCCTCGGGAATCGTAACACCGAGTGCCTCTGAAAGTGTCGGGTTGTACTCCTTAACCGGATCGTTGTCATAACGAACTTCCATAGTTGAGATATCTGCGCCGTCCTTAAGGATCTCTACTGCCATCTCACCTGTTACCTTACCGATATTGTAGTAGCTGATGGAAAGTGTAGCTACACCGCATCCTGCCATGATGCCTTCCTCGCCTGCGAAGATCGGAACGCCTGCCGGCTGAGCAACATTGTTGATAGTCTCTGTGTAAGAAGCTGCTGTGTTATCTGTAGGAATATAGAGAGCGTCAACATTTGAGCAAGCCTCTGTTGTTACCGATGCAAGATCGTTTGAATCAGAGAAGGTATAAATGTTAACTGTCTTTCCTGCTGCTTCAAGTGTCTTCTGAACAGCGTCAGCCTGGAACTTTGAGTTAGGCTCTGCCGAGCAGTAGAGGATACCAAAGGTATTAGCATCCGGGAAGACATCAAGCATCATATTTGCCTGCTCATCAAGCGGAGCGCAGTCAGATGTACCGGAAATGTTTCCGCCGATAACTCCGTCGAAATCAGAAAGATCAAGTGCTACGCCGTAATCTGTGATTGAAGTTCCGAGGATCGGAATGTCGCCTGTAGCTGCCGCAGCTGCCTGAAGAGCTGCTGTAGCATTAGCCATGATGAGATCAACGTCCTCTGCAACAAGGTTAGTGCAGATAGTAGTAGCTGTTGCTGCATCACCGTTTGCATTCTGCTCATCAAACTCTACGTGATCCTCTCCCAATGCCTCTGTAACCGCATCCTTGAATCCCTGAGTAGCAAGATCAAGAGCCGGATGCTGAACGAGCTGGCATATACCTATTTTGTAAACTGTGTCATCGGATGCAGCTTCTGCACTTGTCTCTGCGGAAGCCTCCGTTGACTCTGCAGCTGCGGTAGTCTCTGCCGCACCTGATGAACAAGCTGTAAGACCGAGCATTGAAGCCGTAAGTCCGAGGGCGAGGATCTTCTTGTAAAGTTTCATAATACATTCTCCTTATAAATAAATCCGATACCGGATATTATCAGCGTTAAAGCTCATTAGGTGTGTAACGCTTTAACGTATAAAAGCATTTGTATAGTATCGCACTTTGTCCGAGTAGTCAAGGGAAAATATAAAAAAGAATATGCCGGACATACTCTTGTCCGGCATAAAGATTATATTGTTTATATTTTATCTGTACAAAAGCTGTCCGTCATATACGCTTGAAGCGTCAAGAACTATATGATCGTACACCTGAAGTCCATATGAAGAGTTCTTCTTCACTATGCTGTATCCGTTGGCTGACTCAAGCACCTCTACCTTCTTAAAGACTGTATAGCCCTTATTGACGTTATAAGCGCCCTTTAACGGCATTCTCTGTGCTATCTGGTACAGTCCTGCGGATTCGGCGGGCTCACTTGGCTTATTTGATCCCTCTGCACCTTCCTTATGCTCAGTTTCAGCAGCTGATGAAGTCCGGTCTTCCGATTGCGTCCATTCCTCTGCAGCTTTCGATTCGGACAGAGTCTGTGCAGCTTCCGATTCCTCTGCGGCAGGCACAGCTTCAGACTCTGTATGCACAGCTTCTGACTCTGTATCGGTCTGTACGCTTTCAGCCGGGCTCTCAACAGACGGGCTTTCTGATTCGGATTCGTTCGGCCAACTTTCGGTCTGCTTTTTTTTAGGCAAGCTTACCGAAGCACTGTACTCAGGACTCGGCATGACATAGTCGCCGGGTTTTAGTACATCCCCCTCATCATCACAGTCTATATAAGCGTAGTCATCATCAAGATTGAATATCTCGGGCATAACAAACTGTGCCGAGGTACCGTCTCCCGATACAACAGCCTTGTAAAAGCCTTGATTACCGTTGGAATCCGTACACAAATATGATGCCGGAACAACATAGAAATCTTTGCTCGTTATGGACTTATCCGGTATCTTAAGTCCCGACACATCATTGGTTACTATCTCAAAATTGATAAATCTGTCTGAAGTAAACTGAATTACATAGCTGTCGAGATCCAGCACACCGAACTGTCTTCCGTCCGTACCTTTAATGATACGAAGATTGCACTTAACAGTAAAATCCTTGTCGGAAAAATTTATCTTGACCGTACTTTCATCGCCGAATTCAGCAATATCCTCCTCGGTAACAGGGAATACTATCTTCCAGTTCTCGTCAACGATAAGCTTATAGGCCGGAGAGCCTACGGTAACAAGGTCTCCGGATTTGATAGTCTGCTTGTCATACTTACTTGTATCAAAGAGTTCATTATTGATCTCCGATTCTGTAACAGCCTCATATCCGTCCGTATAGGAACAGAATATACCGGTCATATCGGAATTGAACTGCTTATAGGATACCCCGGCAGCGGCAAGCTCATCTGCGAGCGAACTGAATATATTCATACTCGCATATTCGGTAACATGAGCATCGAGAGTATTTTTAAGGTTGTATATCGAACGAAAGTCTATGGCATTAAAACTGCGTGAAGCATTAAGCACCTCTGCACGTATATCTGCGATCTTATCGGAATTAAGCTTGTTAAGCTCATCCGAATGTTTGCTGATATAGCTCATAAGTCCGCCGTTCTCATCTATGGAGTAGATAGGGCTTCCCTTTGCCGCTTTTCGACCCTCGGCAACATAATAATAGATATATCCATTGCCCTCTGAGTTGAATATCTGCTCATCTCGAAGTATAAGTCCCGTATACTTGTGTTCCTTGACGAGACTTCCCTCTTCCACCTCATAATAGCTGACATTAACCTTGGTAGAGTACTGATATCCCGTGAAAACAAAATAGGCAAGCATCATGAAACAAAAAAGCTTGCCTATTGTCGGTTTAAATATTCTCTTAAGTTTTTTCTTTAAACGCTTATGGGAACTCATTATCAAAGAGCTACATCAACGTACTTCTTAAGGCTCTCCGGAAGCTCAGTAGAATCCATTGAAAGGCTGATAACAAAGTTAACACCGTAGTTCTCTGAAAGAGCTGCGAACTTCTCTATTGCGCTTGTAACATCCTGACCCATGAGATTTGCAACATGTACGAAACCGTCAAGGAAAAGATACTCGAGATCGTGATCCTGTGAGATAACTCCGCTTACGAAGCCTACATAAGAATCCTCTGAATTAACCGGGAAATTGCTGATATTGATAAGACGAATCTTGTTTGAGAGCTCATACATGTGCTGAGCGCTCTTATCTATATAAACTACACTGCCGTTAGCTGTCTTGATAGCTTCTGCAGCCTTCTCAAGCAGAATCTTTGTCTTGCCCTTACCCTTAGCACCTACTATTAACTGAACCATAAATTAAACCTCCTATACGGGATATGTATATTGTAATTATATTACACAGATATGCCTTTCGCAAGTTGTTTGCTTGAAAAGCACAACTGATTTTGTTTTTGAATGTTTCCGCCTATGACTTACTGCTGACTCTTTGAAGCTAAGTTTCGCATGGATGCATACAGCTGCTCATATATCGGAGAATTCATTATAATAGAGATATATCTGTGTCCGTCTCCTGCAGTTTCGCCTAAAACAAGGCAAAAACCGGCTGCATTTGTATGTCCTGTTTTTCCGCAAAGTACCTGCATATTATCAGCAAACGAAAACTTTCCGGATAAAAATGCATTGCCGTTTGTCCAGCTTACCGTTCGCTCCGGCTGTTCTGTATCTTTTTCATTCCTTACTGTACAGCTGTATTCCGGCGTACACGCTATCTTGACGAACTCGTCATTTTTAATAGCCTCATTAAAGATCAGATACATGTCATAGACCGTAGTATAGTGATCGTCGTTTGGAAGTCCGTGCGGATTTGCAAAATGCGAATGTGTAGCGCCAAGCTCGGCTGCCTTTTCATTCATAAGCTCTGCAAACTTATCCGAATCTCCGGCTATATAATAAGCAATAGCCTCGGCAGCATCATTACCGCTCGGAACCATAAGTCCGTACAGCAATTCTCTCAGCGTCAATTGATCTCCCGGCTTAAGATCAGCCATGGAAGAACCCGCCACCGTAATATCAGAAGCCTGAGGGACCGTAACGACATCATCAAGTTTTCCGCGTTCCAATGCTATAAGACAGGTCAGTATCTTGGTGGTTGAGGCCGGATAAACCTTCTCATAGATATTATGCTGAGCAAGAACTTCCGAGTTGTCTACGTCAAACAGACCGAAAGAAGCCGCATTGACATCGGAGGTGTTGCGATCCTCGTCACTTTCGGCTACACATAGCTTCGCCGCAAAGCCGTCCGCAAAGAGATCGTCATTTGCCGTAGTAATCAGTTTTTCGTCCGAAAATGTATATTTGTTGTCAAAATCCCTGCCGCATCCGCCAAGGAGCAATACCATGCAAACAGCGGCAAGCTGTATTTTAAATCTGTAATTACTCACGCCACTCAAGATCTCCGTTGCCGAGTGCTAATACCAGAAGCTCTGCCGTTGCGAGATTGGTGGCAACCGGAATATTATAAAGGTCACAAAGCTGAATTATATCATTAACATCAGGCTCATGCGGTGCAGGCTCATTAGGATTACGCAGGAAAATGATCATATCCATGAAATTATTGGATATCTGTGCAGCCATCTGCTGCTGTCCGCCGAGATGCCCGGGTAAAAACTTGTGAATATTAAGATCAGTCACTTCTTCAATGAAACGACCTGTCGTATCCGTGGCATACAGCGTATTTCTGCCTAAGATGCTCTTATAGGCAATACAGAAATCCTGCATAAGCTTCTTTTTTGAATTGTGTGCAATCAATCCTACATTCATAGTCTTACTCCTTTCCGGACAAACTCGACTATTATATAACTTAATCTTTACTTTGCAAACCTACATTTAAAATTATTCCTATAGCAATATATACCGATAAAAGCGACGAAGCGCCTCTGCTTATAAAGGGAAGTGTAACTCCGGTATTCGGGAATATTGCCGTAGCAACCGCTACATTTGTAAAGGTCTGGAAACCAAGCCATGCGGCAACGCCTACACATATTGCGGATCCCGTGAGGTTTTTGGACTTAAGTCCTATCCACAAAATAAGCATGATGAGCAGTATATAGAGAAAAAGTATGCCCATGCTGCCTCTGAAGCCAAGCTCCTCGCCTATTATCGCGAATATGAAATCCGTATCTTCCTCAATAAGGAAGTTGCCTGCTTTGACTGAGCTTATATCTGTATTATAAAGTCCTTTTCCGAAGAATCCTCCCGAGCCTATAGCCATAATGGAGTTCTTCTGCTGCAGAAAAGTATCCGAATACTGCTCCGGGAAAAGGAAACCGAGTATACGGTTTCTCTGATATTCCTTAATAAAAGGTATCAGGTGATATTTATCTGTTGTAAACAAAAACAATATAAGCGCAACCGCTATAGCTGCAATTGCCAGTGCTCCCAGCACAAGTCTCATATCAAGTCCGCTTGTTATTATCATCATTACGAAAATGAAGCACAATATAAGCGTAGTACTTAAATTCGGCTCGGCAAAAACGAGGAAGGCAGGTATCGCAAACAGAGCGCCGGAGGTGAGTATGGTACGAAATTCATTTATATGTTCCTTATTGCGGTTAAAGAAATCCGCAAAGAACAATACCAAACCTACCTTTGCAAACTCTGCCGGCTGTATCTGACCTATGACCGGAAGAACTATCCAGCGTCCCGCACCCTTATGAACCGCACCGAGAGCAATTACCGCGAGCAGCAATACAAGTGTTCCGGCATATATCAGGCGTGAATGCTTTGCTATTTTGTTGTAATCAAGGAACATAACGACAATACATACTATAAATCCGGCAACCGAACCCATGATCTGCTTTGAGACTATCGCGGCATCCATATTGGAAGCGGAACGTAATATCAATATGCCCAGGAAGTTAAGCAGCAACACTACGGCTATAAGCAGCAGGTTGTGAGCTTTAAATACATACTTATCATTCATAATTCATATTTAATTTGTTAATATTGTACTATCCAATGTCGATATTGTCACTAAAAATTATGAATTAATAACAATAAAACCTACAAAATTTCCGCTTTGCATGTGTACATGCTGTACAAAATACATGCAAAGCACAAATATTCATCCGGCTTATATAAATAAACTGAATAGAAACAGCCTTAAATATCAAACATCAGCCGTCCGATACATTGATTATACCGATATTCGAAGCATCGGAGCTTATGATTGACGGAAGATCTATAGCACCGTAATAATAGTCATATACTCTGCGGGCAAGTCTTGCTGAGTTACCGGATGAATATGAGAAAGGTATCTGTACGGTAACAGCTATATCCGGATCATTATATGGTGCATAGGAAACGAAAAGTCCGTGGTTACCTCTGGTCTTGACCTCCTCGGCTGTACCTGTCTTACCGGCTATCTCAACGGTATCGAAGTTCTGGAAAACCATGGAAGCAACACCGGTAGTAATGACGGCTCTTAAGCCCTCGTGTACCGTATCCCAGGTGCTCTGCTTAAGCTCAATGGTGTCAATGAGCTCTGCCGGGAAATCCTGAATGAAATTGCCGTCGGAATCAGTCTCCTCTTTAAGCAGTGTCAGATTATAGAGCTTACCGTTATTTGCAAGAGCTGTAGTATATCTTGCAAGCTGAACATTGTTGTAAGAGTTGGTACCCTGTCCGAAAGCGGAACGCTCCGGATCAGAGTCTGACATCTTAGGATCCTTCTCATCGATCTGGATCCCGCTCTTTCTGTCAAAGCCGAACATACGCAGGTATTTCTGAAGAGTCTCAATACCTGTAGTAGTACTGTATATCTCTTCTCCTGTTTCCGGATCCGTAGTAGTAGCCAGTCTGTGACCGTAATCGGCAAAGCAGAAGTTACAGGAGTTTTCGATTGCTCCCTTAACAGTAAGTGTTGAATGACCGGGTCTTCCCTTCCAGCATTTGATATTAGGAGTTACTTCCGTATATACACCTGTACAGTCAACAAGCTCATCAAGACCTATCTTGTTTTCCTCCAAAACAGCTGCTGCCGTAAGAGGTTTTAGTGTAGATCCGGGAGCCTTATTGGTCTGCGTTGCCGAGTTTATAAGCGGAAGAGACTGGTTATTCAGACACTCTGCAAAATAAGAATTGTCATTGATCTTATTGTTGTCGTATCCCGGATAGGATACAAGTGCCTTGACATCTCCGGTCTTGACATCTGTTATTACTACCGAACCCATGCAAGGATCAAGTGCAAGCTGAGCCGGAGTGATCTCTATAGATCTGATCTTGCTGATAAGGAAAGCAAAAGCATTATCCTCACCGCCGTTCATAAGAGCCTGATAGCTTGCGTCATCATAATCAAGCACTCCCTGCTCATAAAGAGCCATACACAAGAGTCTGCCCGTAACACCGTTTTTGGCTATAAGCATATATTTATATATAAGCTTGTCAAAGCCCGCATCATCCTGAAGATCGTTAACTATAAGCTTTGCTATCTCTTCAAAGATATAGTCGGCATTTCTGTAGCTTTCGTTGCTTTCGGCCTGAAGCTTGCCGGCATTTACCCAGCCCTCGGATATTCCCGCATAGAGATAATCCTTAAGACTGATGCTGTCGTTTTTCCATGAGAGGAAGCTCTCTCCGTACACATCTATGGCAGACTGATCAACTATACCTACCTCAGACTTTGAGAGATACTCCAGTATATATGCCATGTAAGCCACATACTCATCGCTAAGCTCGCTCAGCGGATGATCCGATTCGTCTCTGAGTTCGCTGCTTATACGTTCAATAACTTCCTTCTTATGATTATTAAATGCCGTTGCCATCTGTGCCTCGGCATAACCTCTTGCAGATTCATCAAAGAATCTTGAGGTATCCAGTATGTTGTTATTGATAAACTGAAAATATGCGTCATCCGCCGGTATCATTACATCTGAAGAAGCAGCCGGAGTAGACATCTCTGCCGCCGGAATATTGACTATCTTACTTGCAACTATACCGGCAAGCTGCTGTTCAAGCAGATAATATACACCTATCTGCAGATTCTGATTGATGGTAAGGTACAGATCATGTCCCGCAGCCGGCTCGGTCTCACTGATGGTCTCGATGACCTGACCGTAGCTGTCGACATACATCCTCTTCTCGCCCTTTTTACCCTGAAGCACCTGCTCCATGGTCTTTTCTATACCGGTCGCTCCGACCTTATCTGTGATAAGGTAATCCGGATTGGTCTTCTGAAGCTCCTTCAGTCTTGTTTCATCCTGAATAGAACCGGTATAACCGATTATATGTGAAAAATACTTTGCATTGTTATAACGGCGTATGTAAGTCTCTTCTACGTCAACGCCCTTAAGCTCTCCCTGATTCTCCACAAGCTCCGCAAGACAGCTTTCATCTATGTCCTGAGCTATGGTCGTGGTCTCATATCTCTGGAATGCAGTCTGTCTCAGGGCATACAGTATCTTGATCATATCAAGAAGCGTCTTATCCGAAGGAATGACAGGCTGTCCGTCCGCATCTTTAATGGCATCAAAGGCATAATCATGTGCCTTGATCCGTACAGCTTCCTCCGCGCTTATGTCGCTGCGGTATTTGATGCTTCCGTCCTTCTGATGTTCATCAAGCTTATCCGTGCTGACACCGTAGAGATTGGCAAGAAAGCGTCTTCTTGCAACCGCAGAGCCGGAACTGAATGCAAAAACATCATCACTTCCAAGACTTATCTCAAAATTGGAGTCTACGGAAACATCGTGCTTTTCCAGTATGGTGGCAAGTTTGTACAGCATATTGTTTCTGTCATTATAATTGCTGTAGGATCCGTCATCCACTATCGTCACATTGTAGGAAAGTCTGTTGTAAGCAAGTATATTGCCGTCCACATCATAGATATTTCCTCTGCTTCCGGCAAGCTTGACGCTTCGCTCTATCCTCTCTATAAACTGCTCAGAGTAAGACTCTCCGTTTATTACCTGTAAGGTATATAACTTACTTACTAGCACCGAAAACAAGGCAATGAAGAATACCGCAGCCGCAACTATGCGGAGCTTTAACGGATTCTCCATACGTTCTCTTAATATTTTAAATATATTTTTCAGTTGATTAAGCAGCATTTTGACCCCTCAGATCATCTATCTTATCTAATCTTCTGTTAATAACAAGGAGTACTCTGTACACGATAAGCGTAAGCAGCAGAGTGAAAAACATTTCCGGCAGAACTATCTTTGTTAGCGTAAATGCGATATCAGCACTGCCTGCCATAAAATATCTGTATACAAACAAAACCATACTGTACATAAGATCACAGGCAAAGCATACCGCAAGCGGCAAGGTAAATGAATCCGTCCTGAAGTCCTCCTTAAATAAGCCGCTGAAAAATCCGAGATAGCTGTAGATCAGTATAAACAGTCCTATAGGTTCCGGGTAAAACATGTCCATATTAAGGCCTGCGAACATTCCGCAGATGATGCCTGTGGTCGGTCCGTATATAAGGCCGTATGAAAATGTAACTATGAGTAAGAGATTAGGCGCGATCCACAGAAAATTAAGCAAAGGAAAAACACATGTCTGCAATATTGATGCAAGCATGACCAGTAAAAAGTATATGATTATTCTCTTAACAGTTTTTTTAAATTTCAAATTTATCCGTTGTTTTCCTGTCTTTTTCGGCGGCTGTTCATATTAAATATACAGCATCTATGTGTAACTGCTGTGACTTTTCCTGTGAAAGCTGCCTGAAATTATGTATTTATATTCCGACATGAAATAAGATCATGCTGTGATGCAGGCTTATTCTTCGCCTGATGTTGTGTCTTCTTGAGCAGTATCTGCCAAAGCTGCATCTACGGCATTGTCACCGTCAACCGCTGCAGCTACAGTTTCTGCTGTCTCAGACTCTGCGGAAGTACTCTCATTAGGCAATATGTCGGCAAGATCGGAACCGTCTCTCCCCGATGAAACATCCATAGAGACTATACCCGTGTCAGTCTTAAGCTGGGTAACTATAAGCACCTCTCTGATCTTGGTAAAATCGGCAGCCGGAATAAGCTTGCCTGATTTCGTAAGATGCTGGGAATTGATCTTGATATCGGATGCATAGCCTATAAGTATACCGGGAAGGAATTTGGTACTGAGATCCGAGGTAACTATGGCATCTCCGTTATTTATCACAGCATTCTTATCGATATTACTTATATCTATAAGCCCCGATTCATAGGAAGTGATATTGCCTTTGACAAGACATGCGTCGCCGCTGTACTGCGACATTCCATATACATTGGAATCCTCGTCTACTATGGTTCTTACTGTAGAGTAATTCGGACCCACATCTACCACTATTCCTATAAGTCCGCCCCCTCCGAGGACATTCATATCCTTGGTAATACCGTCCGCAAGACCTTTGTCTATACGAAAGACATTAAACCACTTCAGAGAGTCCGAAGAGATAACTCTTGCCGCAACCGTAGGATACTGCTGATACTCGCGGTCAAGAGCATAGAGCTCACGCAGACGGTCAAGCTCTCCTGTCTCGTTCTTTAATCTGTTATTCTCGCTTGTAAGCGCATCCACCTGTGCTCTCAGCTGTTCATTCTCGTTGTATACCTCATGCAGGTGTATATTTTCGTCTATACCTGCCGCAGCAGCCTGACCGAAGTTGCTGATGCTCTTTTGAATCGGCACAAGCAAATAGTTGGCACAGCTTTTGACGGCGCCAAGGGCTTGTGAATCAATATAAGAGACAGCCATAAAGATAAAGCAGATTATCGTTACGGCTATCAGTAATATCTTGGAATATCTGTTGCTCATTAATTTATGAGGCCTTTCTCATACATACTTATATAGCTGTTGTCACCTATCACAACGGAATCATTTAAATGAATATTCATAAGATCTCCGAGCTTGCGGACCATGTTTGAAAATGCGATGTCGGCATCACTCGGTGTCGGATCGCCGCTTGGGTGATTGTGTACCATCACAAAGGATGCGGCATTATACCTCAATGCTTTTATAAATATCTCTCTCGGTGATATTGCGGAACAATTGACCGTGCCTCTCGATATCATCAAACTGCGAATGAAGCATTTTCTCGTATCAAGCAGCATTATATGTACCTCCTCCTCGGACAGTACCCTCATGGACTGCATATAATAGGACGCAACACTGCCCGGATTATCGAAACGCTCACGGCTTGCAAGCTTTTCTCTCGACATCCTTCTGCAAAGCTCCGCTATACATTGAAGCTGGATAGATCTTACTGTTCCTATACCCTTGACACATTTGAGCTCATCCGTGGATGATTGCATAAGCTTATTCAGACTTATACGCTCTCCGTTCGGATATAAAAGCTCTTCCGCAAGCCCCAATGCGGACTTGCTGCCTGTTCCGCTGCGTATTATTACAGCCAAAAGCTCGGGATCGGACAAATATTCCGCTCCCAGGGCTTCACATTTCTCATATGGTCTCAGTTCTGCGGGAATTTCTGCAATGCTCTTACTATAGTCTGTCATATCTGCTCTCAATTCCCGGACAGCTACAATCGTTAGGGATTTTAGCATAAAATAAAAGGCAAGTGTATAAAACACCTGCCTTTTTTCGAAAAATGTAAGATAAAAGCTTAAACTGCGGTTCTTATCAGAGTGTGATAAGTCCGTCTTCAAGCAGCTGCTGTACTGCCATGAGTATTCCGAGCTTGCCGTGTGCATAGCTTAAGCCACCCTGGAAAAATACATTATAAGGCTCTCTGAGCGGACCGTCTGCACTTAATTCTATAGACGAACCTGATATAAAGCAGCCTGCTGCCATTATAATATCGCTGTCGTAGCCGGGCATAGGTGCCGGCTCCGGTGCCGCAAAGCTGTCAACCGCCGCAGCCTTCTGAATACCCTTACAGAATGATATTACCTTGGCAGGATCTCCTAAGGTAATGGACTCGATAATATCATGTCTTATCTCATCCGAATGCGGATTAACTTTGAAGCCCAAAGTCTCAAATACCTCAGAGAGCAAAACGGCAGCCTTTTCGGCAGCAGCCGTTACCTGAGGTGCAAGGAAGGTTCCCTGATAGAGCAGTCTGTTGTTGCCGAGTGAAGGTCCGAGTTCCTTGCCGAGTCCCGGTCCTGTGAGACGATATGCGGCATTTTCGACACAATCATGTGTACCTGCTATGTATCCGCCTACAGGAGCTATTCCGCCGCCCGGATTCTTGATGAGCGAGCCTACCACCATGTCGGCTCCGATCTGTGACGGCTCAATAAGCTCTGTATACTCACCGTAGCAGTTATCTATCATTATAATGACGTCCTTCTTGATACTGCGGACAAAACTGATGAGCTCTCCTATCTCATCTACCGAGAAGCTTCTTCTGTCTGCGTAGCCTCGGCTTCTCTGTATCTCAACAAGACTTGTCTTATCGTTTATAGACGCTCTGATGCCATCATAATCAAAGCCTCCGTCCGGAAGCAGATCCGTATATCTGAAGCTTACTCCGTACTCCCTGAGTGAGCCTCTTCCGTCTCCGCTGATACCGAGTACCTGCTGCAGAGTGTCATAAGGAATACCTACCGGAGAATATATCTCGTCTCCCGGTCTGGTGTTGCCGAAGAGTGCTGTCGCAAGCGCATGAGTACCGCATACTATCTGACTGCGTACCAGTGCATCCTCGGTGCCGAATATTCTGGCATAGACTTCCTCAAGTTTGTCTCTTCCGACATCATTATAACCGTAGCCTGTTGTTTCAAGCATGCATGCCTCCGAGACACCGCAATCCTGCATTGCCTTAACAACCTTAAGAGTGTTGTACTCTGCTATCTCGTCTATACTTTCGAATCTGTACTTGACCTTACTCTCCGACTTTTTTACAAGCTCGACAACTCTGTCGTCTATACCGAAGCTCTTATAAATATTTTCTGATATCATCTAAGGGATCTCCTTTGTCTGCCTCTATCCAGATGGCATTTTTTTCTCTTTTAAACCAAGTGAGCTGTCGCTTGGCATATCTTCTTGAATCTGTCTTGATACGTTCAACAGCCTCTTCCAGACTGCATTTTCCGTCAAGATATGTGTATATTTCCTTATATCCTATTGCCTGTGCCGCAGTGGAATCCGGTCTTATCCCGGCGTTTTTCAAGCCTTGTACCTCGCTAAGAAGGCCTTCGGCTATCATCTTGTCTACTCTCGCATCTATCCTCTTATACAGTGCCTCTCTGTCTCCCGTAAGCACAAAGAATCTGTAATCGTATGGCGAATCTTCTCTGCGTTTTGCCTGCTCTTCATTATGGACGGCGATAGGGCTTTGATGAAGCTTATAGTACTCAAGTGCTCTTATGACTCGCTTGGTATTCTTAAGATCAATGACCGCAGCCGTAACCGGATCGGTATCCTTAAGCATATCGGCAAGACGCTCTCCGCCTTGCTTTGCGGCAAGCTCCTCAAGCTCTCTGCGGTAATTATCGTTTCTTTCCTCTTCCTCGGTAAAATCTATGTCATAGAGGAGTGCCTGAATATAAAAACCCGTGCCTCCGCAAACTATAGGAATATGTCCGTTCGCATATATCTTATCGCAGGCTTCCTTTGCCATATGCTGGAACATGACCGCATTAAAATCGGTATCGGGATCGAGTATATCTATAAGGTGATGCGGTACTCCCTGCATCTCTTCCGGGCTTACCTTGGCCGTGCCTATGTCCATACCGCGATAGACCTGCATGCTGTCTCCCGATATTATCTCTCCTCCGATCTCCTTTGCAAGTCTTACGGATGCTGCGGTCTTGCCTATAGCCGTAGGTCCCGCGATTATTATGAGTTTTTTCTTATCGCCTTCTGTCATATAAAAATGCTTTCGAATAAAATTTTGCGCAGTTCAAAAAAATGTTTAAAAAGCTTTATATTTGAATGGAATACACAATAATGTGTACATCCGTAAACGTTAACAAAACGACATTGCGGAGACATACCTTCCGTTAACATTTGTTTTATAACAGCTGTTCATTCACTCCGCCTTGCAGCGGACATGTAATTTTCTTAGGTCTTGAGCCTGTTGCCTATTCGGAAAAACAACTTGTCTGAGCCGCTTGCGGCGAGTTTGTTGTTTTTGCGAATATCTTAGGCATAAAGGAACAAGACATAAAAGAAAATCATGGTCGCTGCACCTAAGGAGTGAAGGAATTGTCTGTTATATTTATATATTAACTGACAATGCGCTTAAACAATCTCTCTATGTCCGATCTTGACCATTTTATGATGGTCGGGCGGCCGTGAGGGCAGGCATAAGGATTATCAAGTGTCAGGAGCTTGGAGATAAGTCCTCGCATCTCCTCCTCGCCTATCTTCATATTGCCCTTTATCGCTGCCTTACAGGACATGGATGCTATCTTGTCTCTGATAAGCTCCGAATCGAGACGTCTTCCTTCCTCGAACAATCCGTCTACGAGACTGTGCAGTACTGCCTCATCCGCAAGCTGCGGAAGATTGGATGGAACCGCTCTTACTATGTAATCCCGGTCTCCGGCATATTCTATCTCATAGCCCATATCCGAAAATTCATCCAGATATTTGTCAAAGAGTACGGCTTCCTTTGCATTGAGACTCAGCACTATCGGCGGATATATCATCTGCGACTCCACCGCATGAGAGTTTATGAGAGACATGAAGTTCTCATAATTGACCTTTTCATGTGCCGCATGCTGGTCGATCATATACATTTCGTCGTTGTATTCTATGATCCAGTATGTCTCAAAGACCTGACCTATAAGCTTAAAGTATGGCGCATTCTTGGCATTGATGAATACTTTTTCCGAAGGAGCTTTGGAGCTTTCCGTTCCCTTTGCGGAAGCTTCGGCAGGCTTATCTCCGCTACCGATAACGGCATCATTTACAGCAAATGCAAGGCTTGACTTATCTTTATCCTGCATGCTGTAGCTTGGTGCCGGATCTTCTTTATAAAGCTTTGAAGCTGTCATCTCCGGGGTCTTAGGCAATGCGGTATCTTCCGCTTTCCCATACTCAGAATGAAGTGATACGGCATCTTTGGCAACGGACTTGGTTTCCGCCTTATCTATCTCTTCCGTTATGCTGCTTACATATTCAAACTTACGTTTTTGCTCAAATGGCTCCGGTGCTTTTTTTGCGCCAAGAGCACCGCGCTCCGGTTTATTATTAAGAAAATACGCATTTCCCGCATTAACGACAAGCTCGGCATTGTGAAGCACTTCTCTGAGGTAGGTATACACGGCGTCATAGATACGCTGATTTGAGGAAAATCTTACCTCACTCTTACGAGGATGCACATTTACATCCACTTCCTCAGGCTCTACATTAACGCTCAGCACAAACATGGGATACTTATGTTGCATCATATACGGAGCATAGGCATCCTCTGCCGCCTTTTTAAGTATATCTGACTTTATCCATCTGCCGTTTACAAAGAATACCTCGTAATCTCTGCGGCTCTTGGCTATAACGGGTCTTGCCGCGTAGCCCCTGATATGTATGCCTGAAAGCTTCGCATTTTCCTTATCTTCGATATCAAGCTTGTCCGAATCCACCTCAAGCAGCGAAGCGGCCGTCTCCTGACCGTAGATAATATAGATATTGTCCTTAAGTCTGCCGCTTCCTGTGCTTTGGAAAATGTTTTTGCCGTCAACATTCAGAGAAAAAGCTATATTTGTGTAAGCGAGAGCAAGCTTTTCCACCGTATTTACTATATAAGATGTCTCAACCTGAGTCGATTTAAGGAACTGGCGGCGCACGGGTACATTAAGCAGAAAATTACGGACTATGATAGTGGTACCTGTAGGAACTCCTATCTCCTTAAAGCTCTTTTCAACTCCGCCGTCTATACGGTACTGAGTTCCGATAAGCTCATTTTTATGCTTCGTTATAAGCTCTACCTCGGAGACTGCGGCAATGGACGCAAGTGCCTCACCGCGAAAGCCCATGCTTCGTATATGCTCTATATCCGCTGCCGTCTTAAGCTTTGATGTCGCATGACGCAGGAAAGCATTACGAACATCATTTTTCTCTATTCCGCTTCCGTTATCGCTTACTCTGATAAGATCCAGTCCGCCGTTTCGGATCTCTATGCTGATGCTGTCGGCGCCCGAATCTATGGAGTTATCCAAGAGCTCCTTGACTACGCTCTCAGGGCGTTCCGCAACCTCACCCGCCGCTATCTTATCTATTGTCTCCTTACTGAGTATATTTATCATTTCGCTTCCTTAAGCTTTGACTGCAGCTCGTTGAGCAGGAAAAATGCTTCCATAGGTGTCAGATTGGTAAGATCTGTCTCAATTATACGCTTTGCGGTCTCTTCATACGCATCTGAGGCTTCCGGATGCTCCCCGGCAGCTTCCTTTTCCTCTGCTCTGTCTAATATATGCTCATCCGTACTGATAACAGCTCCGGTATTAACTATGTCGGAGCCTGCAAGCTGTGCTGCGATCTCCTCGGCACGTTCTGTAACTACACTCGGTACACCCGCAAGTCTTGCAACAGCTATACCATAAGACTTATCGGCTCCTCCCGGTATGATCTTGCGCAGGAAAATGAGATCGTTATTATTTTCCTTGACCGAGATGCAGTAATTATGTATACCTTTAAGCTTACCCTCAAGCTCGGTAAGCTCATGGTAATGTGTAGCAAACAAGGCCTTTGCTCCGAGACGCTTCTTGTCGCTTATATACTCGACTACAGCCCAAGCGATAGAGAGTCCGTCGTAGGTTGAGGTTCCTCTTCCTATCTCATCAAGTATGAGGAGCGACTTATTTGTGGCATTACGAAGTATATTCGCCACCTCGGTCATCTCCACCATGAAAGTAGACTGACCGCTCGCAAGGTCATCCGAGGCTCCGACTCTTGTAAATATCTTATCGCAAATGGATATGTCGGCAGCCTTAGCCGGTACAAAGGAGCCTATCTGAGCCATAAGCGTGATAAGCGCGGTCTGTCTCATATAAGTAGACTTTCCTGCCATATTCGGACCTGTAATTATCGCTATACGGTCGTTCTGATTGTTAAGCCTTACATCATTGGCTATAAAGGCTCCGTCCTTAAGCATTAGCTCAACTACCGGATGTCTGCCCTCACTTATCTCTATGCGGCCTGTCTCGTTGATCTTAGGGCATACATAGCGGTTACGCATGGCAACATTGGAAAGCGAGCAAAGTACATCAAGATAAGCGATCGCCTTAGCCGTCTTCTGTATGCGTATGGCTTCTGCGGATACCTTCTTACATATATCCATGAAAATGTCGTACTCGAGAGACTTAAGCTTCTCGTCGGCGCCCGATATCTCGCTTGAAAGCTCCTCAAGACGCTCTGTAGTATAACGCTCACCTGTGGTAAGCGTCTGTTTGCGTATAAAGTAATCCGGAACATTGTTCTTGAAGCTGTTGGAAACCTCTATGCAATATCCGAAATTCTTGTTGTATTTGACCTTGAGTGTCTTGATGCCTGTCTTTTCACGCTCGCTGTTTTCAAGCTCTAAGAGCCATTTCCTTCCGTCTGTCTTGTAGGCACGCAGCTTATCTACCTCTTCGTCATAGCCGCTTCGGATAATACCGCCGTCCCTTACCGAGACAGAAGCCTCCTCGTCTATGGCTCTTTCCAGTATGTCGCATATCTCAGACAAAGGATCGAGATCTTCATCTATACTCTTAAGCAATTCAGACTCAAAGCTGTCCAGCAGTCTTTTAACATGCGGAAGCATGGAAAGCGACTGTCTGAAGGCATTGGCATCTATGGGATTTGCTCTCATGCTGCTGAACTTTGCAAGAAGACGCTCAAGATCGTAAACAGGTCTTAGATACTCGCATATCTCCTCCCTGTCTATAAATCTGTCGTTAAGCTCGGCTATGGCCTGCTGCCTCTCCTCTATCGCAGCCTTGTTAAGCAACGGCTGGGAAATGATGCGGCGCATAAAACGCGAACCCATGGCTGTCTTGGTCTTATCCAGCACCCAGAGCAGGGTTCCTTTTTTCTCCTTGTCACGCATGGACTCGAGGAGCTCGAGATTCCTCATAGTAGAGGTATCTATGACCATATATTCCGAGGTCGAATAGGTCTTGATCTCGCTTATGTAATCTACACTCGAAAACTGAGTGTCATACACATACTTAAGCACGGCACCCGCAGCCATGATGCCCGCATGCATATCGCCTATACCGAGTCCTGCCGCATTTGCATGAAAATGCTCCTCTATGAGCCTTCTGTCTGCCTCAATGTCGTAATATGAAGCATTTACCTCACTGACACGGACATTCCAGCGCTCCTTGATAAGCTTGATATCGGCTTCGCTGTTGTAAAAAGCATCATTTACAATAAGCTCGGAAGGCACGAAGCGATTGATCTCATCATAGAGAGCACGTACATCCGGTATCTCGGTCACATAATAATCTCCGGTGCTGACATCAACAGTCGAAACGCCGAAGAGCCCATCCGCATAGGCAACGCTCATAAGATAGTTGTTCTTATCTTCATCAAGCGCTTCGTTGGCACAGATAGTTCCCGGAGTTATGACACGTATGACGCTTCTCTTGACAAGACCTTTGGCTGTCTTCGGGTCCTCTACCTGCTCGCCTATGGCAACGCTGTAGCCTTTTTTTACAAGCTTGGTTATATAGTTGTCGGCAGCATGATAGGGAATACCGCACATGGGCGCACGTTCCTCAAGCCCGCAGTCCTTGCCCGTAAGGACAAGATCAAGCTCCTCCGCACCCGTCTTGGCATCATCAAAGAACATCTCATAGAAGTCTCCTATCCTGAAGAACAGGATACATCCCGGATATTCCTTCTTTGTTTCCAGATATTGCACCATCATGGGTGACATTTTTTCTGTGTTCATGCTACCTCTGTTTTTGTTGTCACTGTCTTCTTCATGGAAATGCGTCACTTAACATCCATAAACCGTATTCATAAGGATGTTTCCGTTTGCACTAAAACAAATCATGACATACAGCCTTGTTATACTGAAAATACACGATACTGGTATCAGCCGACTACATTTCCCGTAAAATAAAATCTGTGATTTTCGCTGAGCTCGACCTCTCGGATGCTTCCTATAAGCTCTTTTGTGCCAGGCACGTGCACTGTGATGCCGTTTTCAAGCTTGCCTGTGATAAGCTTGTCATCATACTCGCTTACCTCCTCGAAGAGAGCTTTCAGCTTCTTTCCGACCATCTTGTCGAGATTTTCGTCAACTATCTTGTTCTGCACCTTAAGGAGTCTGTCAAAACGATCCTTGACCGTAGCCTCGTCTATCTGATCCTCATAGGATGCAGCGGGAGTTCCCTCACGCTTTGAATATATAAATGTATAGGCAGAATCAAATCTTACCTTTTCCACCACATCAAGAGTCTCAAGGAAATCACTTTCGGTCTCTCCCGGGAATCCAACAATAATATCCGTGCTGAGAGATATGTCAGGCATAGCTTCCTTAAGCTTAAGTGCTCTGTCGAGATATTTTGCCTTGTCATAATGACGGTTCATGCGCTTAAGTATAGGATCCGAGCCTGACTGAAGCGGAAGATGGAACTGTCTGCACACATGCTTGGCATCCTTCATTACCTCAATAAGTTCATCGGAGAGATCCTTTGGATGTGATGTCATGAATCTGATACGTTCAATGCCTATATCGCCGCACATATCGTCTATGTTCTTAAGTAATTCGACAAAACTTATTCCGCCGGAGTAGGAATTGACATTCTGACCGAGCAGCATTATCTCCTTGACTCCGTCCTTTGCACAATTTCTTATCTCCTCATATATCTCCTCGGGCTTACGGCTCTTCTCACGTCCTCGTACATAAGGAACTATGCAGTAAGAACAGAAATTATTGCAGCCGAACATGATATTGATGCCCTGCTTAAAGGGATATTTTCTCTTAGACGGAAGCTGCTCGACTATATCCGAGTTATCCTTCCATACGGACACTACCGGCTTACGGTAGAGCTTCTCCATATCCTTGCGGTTGGACTTGCCATCTCCGTAGCGAAGGAGCTTCTCGAGTCTTAAGGCATCATCCGAGGAATCCTTAAGTATCTCGTGTCCCATGGAATTGACCGCTTCCTCATCAAGTCTGCCTGAACGCTTGCGGAGCAGACTGAACATAAGCTCCGGGAAAGTATAGAGATTGTGAGTACCGAAAATGATATCCACATAAGGATACTTTTGCTTAAGCTTCTCTATCTCGTCTGTTTCCTGCATCATGCAGCCGCACACAGAGATTATCATATCCGGATCGGCCTTCTTAGCCTGCTTTAATCTGCCTAGTCTGCCGTAGAGGTGCTCATTGGCATTTTCCCTTACCGTACAGGTATTAAAGGCAACAAAATCGGCTTCCTGCTCATCATTTACTATATCAAAGCCTATATCAGACAGTATACCTTCAAGCTTTTCCGAATCTCTTGCATTCATCTGACAGCCGAAGGTCACTACGCATGCCTTAAGTGCTTTTCCCTGTGAGGACTTGAGCTCGCATGCGTATGCTCTGACCCTGTCTATAAAGTAATGCTGACGCTCTGGCTCTGTCAGTGGAGCTGCCGTAAGTATCTCATCTGTCAATAAGTTCTTTAAGTTCTCTGAAATCATCTATCTTCTCGCAATACAAATCTTCTGTAACATTTCCGAAACCGTATGCCGCCCAGATAAAAGGCACTCCCGCCTTCTTTGAGCTTAAGGCATCATTTCTGATATCGCCTATATACACAGGAGCCTTGAGTCCGTGCTTTTCGACTATCCTGCCTATGGTGACATCCTTTTCGGCATTGGTATCACCGTAGCAGAGCCAGTCCTTAAAATACTGCTGTATGCCGGAGGTCTCGGTCATTATCTCTATATATCCCTTTTCACAGTTCGAAACTATAAAAAGCGGAAGCTTTGAGCTTAGATACTCCAAGGTCTCCTTAACACCGTCAAATACTCTTCCGCCGTGCTCTCTGAGATAATCGTACTCATATCTTGTCGATACGGTATTGATGGCATCCATCATCTCCTCGGCAGCCTTCGGATCTTCCTTGATAAGTTCCTCTATCTCAGGATAGAGATCTGCGAATATCGTCTTAAGCGGCAGCCCCTGCTCGCCCATTATCTTTTCTCTTGTAAATGTTTTCTTCCCGTAGGGAAACTCTGCCGAAGCTTCCGAAAATGAGGCGGCAACCGCATAAGTAGAATCCCACAGAGTTCCGTCTATATCAAATATTAATGAATCGAAACGCATTGATATCAGTTCCCCGACTTCTTTCTTAAAGGTGTTATGCTTCCGTCCTCATTCTTGATTTGTATATTATCAAGATGTCCTCTGAGGCTTTCCTTGACACTGTCGATATATCTCTGTCTTAATTCCTGTCTCTCAGCAAGCTCGTCCGCATTAAGTCCTGTATCCGACTTAGCCTTACGTGACAATTCATTGATACGATCTATTTCTTCCTTTGAAATTCCCATAATGCTTTCTTTCCTTCTTTTATCCCGATCAAAGCTCGGTGACACCGAGTATGCGAAGCGCAGTCTTTACTCCGTCTGCGGCAGCAGAGGTGATGCCTCCCGCATAGCCTGCGCCCTCTCCGGCAGGGTATACTCCCGCAAAGCCGATCGCCTCTCTTGTATTATCGTCTCTCAATATCCTTACCGGGCTTGAAGTCCTTGCCTCGACACCTGCTATTATCGCATCATCCGAGTCATAGCCCTCAATGGTACGCGCAAAGCCCGCCATGCAATCAGCAATAGCATCTCCTACATAATCCGGCAAGGCGCCTCTTACATCAGCCGCAGCTGCATAACCCAAGAACTTAGACTCATAGCTGCTTGTGCCCTCAGGTGCTTTGCTGTTCTCTCTGAATTCCTTATAAGTCTCATAAGGAATCACACCGTCACAGAGCTTATATGCCTGCTCCTCAAGCTGTCTCTGGAATTCCATGCCGTTAAGTATGTCATCACTGCCGGTAGCATCCGCAAAATCCTCAGGTGTGACATTTACGATAAGAGCCGAATTGGCTGTACCCGAAGCACGGTCGTTATAGCTCATGCCGTTAACGCAGAGCCTGCCGTCCTCAGATGAAGAATTGACCACATAACCTCCCGGACACATACAGAAACTAAAGCAGTTTCTGCCGTTCGAAGCCTTACGTGTAAGCTTGTAAGCCGCAGGCCCCAATATAGCCTGCTTTTCAGAGAACCTGTCCGCACCGTAGAGAGCCTTATCTATAAGCTCCTGCGGATGCTGTATACGCACTCCCACAGCAAAAGGCTTTGCCTCCATATGGAAGCCCTTATTCTTAAGCATTAAAAATGTATCTCTCGCGCTGTGTCCTGTTGCAAGTATAAGCTCATCACACTCAAGAGTCTGCGATTTCCCCGTATGCGTATCCGTATAGCTTACCGAGCTTACATGTCCGTCATGCACAGTAAGATCGTCAAATCTCGCATTGAAGATATATCTTCCGCCCTTTGAGATGATATACTCACGCATATTCTTAACCACTGTAGTAAGTACATCTGTTCCTACATGCGGCTTCTGATCTATAAGTATCTCCGGATCTGCACCAAAACGCACAAAGGTCTTAAGCACAAACTCTATATAACCACCTCTGTCCTTGATGGAGGTATTAAGCTTGCCGTCTGAAAATGTTCCGGCTCCGCCCTCACCAAACTGGATATTACACTCAGGATCAAGCTTGCCGCTCTCAAAGAAGAGCTCTGTCTTGGCTGTTCTCTTATCCACATCTTCGCCGCGCTCAAGTATGATCGGCGTTCTGCCGCATTCCGCAAGGACATAAGCCGCAAATAAGCCGCAAGGACCCGAGCCTACTACTATAGGAGCCTTCCTTGTGCCTGAACTGTCTCCTGTACCGTCTGCCGTGCCCTCGGAAGCATTGCCGGAATCCTTCGGTATAGGCAGAGTAAGCGGTGCCTTATTCATCTGTCTGATATTGGCATTTTTAAGTTTTTCCACAAAACGAAGCTCTGTCTCCGCACTCGGTCCGACAACAGAATCGTGCAGACGCACATCTACCGTATACACAAACTCGATATTATCCTTTTCTCTCGCATCTATGGAACGACGCACAAGCTTAAGCTTGCGTATATCATCCTGTCTGCAAGAAAGAAGTCCCGCCGAAAGCTTCTTTAAGAGCTTGGCTTCCTTTTCGGCATCCGTACCGACTTCAAATATGGATATTTTTATCTGATTTATTCTTATCATTTCTTAATACGCCGTTTCCCTGTCAGCTTTATGAAAATGCATCATTTTTCAGCTCTGCCGCAGTTTTACTTGAGCCGAAAAAATATTAAGTGAATTGTTTTTTATTAAATGAATTGATTTTTAGGTCAAACTTCAGCTTAAGTCAGTATGCAGCGATCTGCCTGCCGCTTACCTCATTTCCCGCTATATAACCTGTGCTCCACGCAAACTGAAGATTGTAGCCTCCGCAGTCTCCGTCAACATCTATAAGCTCACCGCAGATATATATATTGCTGTCCTTATACCTCATGGTATCGGGATCAATATCTGCAGTAGGCACCCCGCCGGAGCAGGTCTGTGCTCTGTCAAAGCCTGCCGTCCTGTGTACGGCATAATCGTGAGCGTCTATGCTCAATACCACCTTATCACCTCTGCTGAGAGCAATGGCGGCATAGCGTGAAAGCTGCATGACGGGTATACCCGATATTGAATGCTCGTTAAACTGTATCTCACCGCTGCAGCTGTATGTTTCACTGCATAGCTGTTCCTCGAATTTTTCTTCATCGGAGCCGGAATATATCTTTAACTCCGCCTTAGTCTTAACTCTGCGCCCCTTCATGACTTTAAGATACTCGTCCTTGGAAAAAAGCGCACACAGAGCAGGCAGAAATCTATGCATCTCAATTCCGGCTTCCTTAAGCAGCGGATAGATTGAGCTGTCGCTGCCTGTCACAGGATAAGCATTAGAGCCTGTGGCTATTATCACAGAATCGAACTTAACTTCTCCACGGTAAGACGAATCATCATTTATCGATGTCTTAAGTCTGCTATCCCGCACATCAAAAACAGCATTTCCGACTTTGTCACAGCCGACTTTGCCGGACGCAATACAGCCAAATCCCTCTCCGACTCCGGCTCCGACAACAGTTCTTACCGCATTCCACAGCGTATCAGGCTCAACGCCGTAATATATCTTAACTCCGGCATCAAGAGCAGCCTTAAGCAATATATCCCTGAAGCTTACAGCATTCATGTCCTTTGGATATACATATCCGCTCTCATCATAGGCGTAATGCCTTATAATCGGTTCTATCCCAAGTTCACGAAAGAATCGAACAGTATCCTCGCTTCCAAAGTGCTCCAGCACCTTAGCTGCAAAAGCTTTTGCGCCCTCATCGCCGTGGTACTTATCTGCCGCTGCATCGGTATTGGTATAATTGCACCTTCCGTTTCCGGTCAGAGCAAGCTTGATCCCTGCCTCCGACTTATGCTCAAGCACAGTGACATCGGCATTGTTTCGTGCCGCAGTAAGTGCAGCCATAAGCCCCGAAGCTCCTGCTCCGATGACAAGTACCCTGCTCATTACATGAGCCTCATTGCGTTAAGCAGTCTGTATAATCTGAGTCCCATAGGCATCTCAAGCAGTTCTTCCTTGGTGAAGGCTCTTAAGACAGCCAGTAGTACAGCATAGACAAAAAGTGCTATGCACATGCATATGACCACGATAACAGAAAGTCCCGCACGTCCCGATGCAAATGCCGCCGGCAGCAGCATTTGCAGTAATCTCGATATTCCGTACACCGCAGCTCCCATTACTGCTGAGGATATAAACGGAATAACGAAGGTATTTCGCATATTTATACGAAAATGCACATGCGAATGCAGATCAGCTATATTCAGCACGCATACTACAAGTGCAAATATCGAATTGGCATAAATGACCGCAAGTATGCTGTGAGTCACAAATACAAGTACCACAAGCGAAATCACATGTATCACAAGTGCGATCACTGCATTCTTAAGAGGCTCTGAGAGGTGTCCGAGTCCCTGCAGCAGTCCGTTTGTAATGGTAGACAAGGCGTAAAGTATGATGGTTATCGAGCCGTGTCTTAAGACCGATATGAGCAGAGTGTTATCCTCCGAAGCAAACAGCAGATTGCATATCGGCTCCGCAAGTGCAAACAGTCCCATTGCTGCCGGAATAGATATAAGCATGACGAACTGCATGCTTAGCTTAAGTTTCTGAACTATAAGTCTCTTATTCCTGTCGGCAACGGCATTGGTAAGCGACGGAATGACCGAGGAGCTTAAGCTGTTGGAGATGGCAACCGGGATATTGAACAATATCCTGTACTCTCCGAAAACTCCCCACAAAAATACGCAGGATGCACCTACGCCCAAAGCATTCATGCTGCGGCTGAATATAAAGTCATCAAGCACGGTGCTGATGTTATAAACCGTAGAGCTTAAGAGTATAGGAATAAGAGTCACAAGGAGCACTTTTGCAAGCTGACCCGAGGACTCTCTGCGTCTCGATCTGGCACGACCGACAGAGCCGTCCGCATTTCTTGCACGGACATATCCGTTGCCGGAAGGCATCCTTCCGTAGAGCAGGAACAAAAGAATAAAGAAAAGCAGGGCGATAAGAGCACCCATGCCCGTTCCTATAGTTGCACCCGCAGCTCCGTAGGCGTAGCTGTAGTCCGTCTCGGCATAGATAAGATTGGCCTTTGCGCCATAGTTAAACAGCAATATCGCCATGATTATCGAGACTGCGGCATTTATGATCTGCTCAATGACCTGCGATACAGCAGTCGGCACCATATTGCCCGAGCCCTGGAAATAACCTCGCATAATGCCAAGATATGCCATTACCCATATGGTCGGCGCAAGCGTACGCATCGCATAACGACAAAAAGGCTTCTCAAGGAAGCCTGCTATCATATCCGATCCGAAATACATGAGCCCGCATGCAAAGGCACCCATGAGAGTCGCATAAACAAAGGCGACTCTGAGAGTCGTTCTTACGTCATCATAACGTTCCTTGGCAAGTCTGGTGGATACTACCTTTGAAACAGCAGTCGGCAGCGAATAAGAGCTTAAGATAAGCAAAATATTGTAAATGCTGTACGCCGAAGTGTAATAGCCGTTGCCGATAGTACCTATAATGTCAACAAGAGGAATGCGGTAAAGCATTCCTATGATACGGCAGACGATACCCGTTATGGCAAGTATGCTGCCCTGTGCTATGAAATTTCTGGACTTAGCGTTATTTATCATATTATCTGTTAATACCTAAGGAGCCTAATATTTCTTCCTGTCTTTTCTCCATCTCGGCTGCCTCAGACTCGGTCATATGATCGTAGCCCATCAGATGCAGCATGCTGTGCGCGATGAGAAAGGCATATTCACGCACCACACCATGACCGTATTCCGCGGCCTGTGCGATACAATGATCAATGGAAATGATTATGTCGCCGAGCATAAGCTCTCCGGTGTCGGGATTGAAGAGATCATCCATATCATCGAAACCGTCAAAGCAGGCAGGACTTTCATAATCCACAAGCGGAAAACTTAAGACATCTGTGCTCTTTGCCATATCCCTGTACTCGGTGTTTATCTCCTCGATAGCAGCATCATCGGTAAGCAGCAGGCTCACATCAATATCATAAGGACATTCCTCATGATCAAGCGCCGCATTTATAACCTTGTGCGCTATATCGGTATATTCCTCAGGCGTCAAAAAGCCTTCAAAATTATCCTCTGAAAGCTTTTTTAAACTGCCGTTATATTCATTTTCTATGTTTACGGTCATTTAGCTTAGCCTCATAATTGTCATAAGCCATAACGATCTTCTGAACGAGCGGATGTCTTACAACATCACTTGCGGTAAGCTCGGAAAAGCCTATGTCATCAATACTCTTAAGCACTCTCATTGCTATCTCGAGACCGGATACCTGATCCTTCTCAAGGTCCTTCTGGGTAAGATCTCCCGTAACTATAACCTTGGATCCGAAGCCTATACGTGTCAGAAACATCTTCATCTGCGCAGGCGTCGTATTCTGAGCCTCATCAAGTATGATAAATGCATTATCCAGGGTACGTCCTCTCATATAAGCAAGCGGAGCGACCTCTATAAGTCCCTTCTCCTGATTTGCTATAAATGAATCCGCTCCCATTATCGAATAAAGAGCGTCATACAAAGGACGCAGATACGGATCGATCTTCTGCTGCAGATCACCCGGCAGAAAGCCTAACTTCTCTCCTGCCTCTATCGCGGGTCTCGTAAGTATGATACGCTGTACCTCCTGCTCCTTAAACGCCTTGATTGCAAGCGCCATGGCAAGATAGGTCTTGCCTGTTCCTGCAGGTCCTACACCGAAGGTGATCATCTTGGATCGTATATTATCCACATACTGCTTCTGACCTAGAGTCTTGGGCTTGACAGGTCTTCCGCTTACGGTACGGCAGATTATATCCTTATCTATCTCTGAAATATCCTTAGTCCTGTCCTCACCCTCCATTGAGAGCGAGATGGCATAATCTACCTGCTGCTCATTGATGGAATTGTTGCGCTTACTTAGCTCTAAGAGAGAGTCTATGACTGCTCCGGCACGCTTAGCCTGTCCCTCGGTACCGAGTATGCTTAAGGAACCGTTATGTTCCGTTATATCAACTCCGAAGCTGCGCTCTATCTTCTTAAGATATACATCACAGCTGCCGAAGATATTAATTTCATGTTCTGTGGGAATTTCCTTATGAATCTCAAACATCTCTTACAATTAATATAGCCTCAACTCCACAGGAATTGAGGCTATCTCTCATTAGTTATACTTACGCTTTCTTGCCGCTTCAGACTTCTTCTTGCGTCTTACGCTTGGCTTCTCGTAATGTTCTCTCTTACGAATCTCCTGCTGGATTCCGGCTTTTGCGCAGTTTCTCTTAAATCTGCGAAGAGCTGAATCAAGTGACTCGTTCTCTTTAACGATAACGTTTGACAAAGACCCCTTACCTCCCTCCGGTGGCCGATTATGTAATTTATTACATGCCACTCAGTGCGGGGTATAATTGCACTGCCATAATTTATATCATAATTATACGCTTGATGCAAGTTAATTTTGCAAAAATATATGCATATGACACTTATTTATGCTTACGCAGCTCATCCTCCGGCTTCTTCCAGATGATGAAGTCATAACTCTCCACTATCTCAAAGAACTTCAGGAGACGCTCATACAGAGGCTCCGCCTTTTTGCCGAAATGTTCTCTGACGGAATCCGCAATTGCGGCAACATTTCTCCTGCCGTCCATAAGCTGCCAGATAAAGCTTCCTGTCTCATCAAGATGAATATAGGATATCCTCGGCTTTTTGAAGCATTTCTGCATAAGAGTATTCATAAAGCCCTTATTCTCGATACTTAGCGTCACTATTCCTTCATCATCCGTACTCCAGTCAATGATCTTCTCGGAAATAACCGGAACATAGCTGTTGTACAGTGCAATGGCCTCATCACGCGAAAGCTTAGCTTTTTTAGCCATAAGCCGTCCTTATGCCTTCTTCTTGCCGCCAAGCGCAAACTTGAATACAAGAAGTATCATAACCGCAAATACAACGATAGAAGCTATAGTGCCTGCCGAAGCGCTGAGGTTAAGAACTCCCGAAAGATCGATCTTGCCGTCAACGCCTAAAACAGCAAGTACTGCAAGAAGGATACCTACAAGACCCTCACCTGCGATCATACCCGAGCAGTAAAGCACACCGCGATTTGCAGTAGCTGTCTTCTCCTGCTCCGAAGCGAACTTCTTGCGATCGAAATAAAGACGAACAAGTCCGCCTACCATGATGCATGCACTAAGCTGGATCGGAAGGTAAACACCGATAGCGAAAGGAAGTACCGGAATACCGAGCATCTCAACAACAAATGCAAGAACAACACCTGTGATAACAAGCCCCCAAGGAAGCTGTCCGCCCATAACACCCTCTATGATCATCTTCATAAGAGTTGCCTGAGGAGCACCGAGCTGCTCTGAACCGAAGCCCCATGCAGAATCAAGCAGATAGAGAACGCCGCCGATAGCTATAGCAGAAACAATAACACCGATAACCTCACCGTACTGTTGCTTAAGCGGTGTAGCTCCTACAAGATAACCGGTCTTAAGATCCTGCGAAGTATCACCTGCGATAGCTGCTACGATACAGATAACGGTACCGATAGCAATAGCTGTCCTCATTCCTTCTGCGCCTATGACACCTGTAGCCTTAAGTAAAATAGTCGAGAACAGAAGTGTTGCGATAGCCATTCCGGATACCGGGTTGTTGGAAGAACCTACGATACCTACCATACGTGAGGAAACCGCTGCAAAGAAGAAACCGAACACAGCGATAAGTACAGCTCCGCCGATACCTACCGGGATCTGAGGAAGTACAGCTGTAAGAACAATAAGAACAGCAAGGCAGATAACAACCACCTTCATGCTGAGGTTCTTGTCTGTACGAAGAGTACTGTCGCCCTGACCGCCTGCAAGTGCCTTCATAGAGTCACGGAAGGTAGTAACGATCATAGGAAGTGACTTAATAAGAGAGATCATACCTCCTGTAGCAAGCGCACCTGCTCCGATGTAACGGATATAGCTGCCCCAGATACCGCCTACACCGTTCTCGGCAAAGATCTCACCGATAGGTGCTGTTCCCGGATACATGATAGTCTCCGGACCAAACATAACGATAAGCGGAATGAGCATCATCCAGGAGATAACACCTCCGCAGAACATATAAGAAGAAATCTTAGGTCCGCAGATATATCCTACCGAGAATACTGCCGGATAGATCTGAGTTCCGATCTGTCCCTTGAAGCTTGAGATACCTGTACCCGGTGTGTTGATCTCACTCGGAACAAGCTTTAAGCCGTCGATAATAAATTTAAATGCAGCAGAAATACCAAGACCTGCAAATACTACAGATGCTGAATCTCCGCCTTCCTCTCCTGCAAGAAGTACCTCTGCACAAGCCTGTCCTTCCGGATAAGGAAGTGTACCATGCTCCTTAACGATAAGAGCATTACGAAGCGGCACCATGAAGAATACGCCGAGAAGACCGCCTACAATACAGATGATCATGATCTCAAAGAGATCCGGCTTATCCATGATTCCGTCCTTAGCCCAAAGGAACATAGCCGGAAGTGTGAAGATGGCACCTGCTGCCACAGACTCACCGGCAGAACCTACTGTCTGAACAAAGTTGTTCTCCAGAATCGAATCACGATGAAGGATCTTACGAATGACTCCCATCGAGATAACGGCTGCAGGAATTGAAGCAGATACAGTCATGCCTACACGTAATCCGAGATAAGCATTAGCTGCGCCAAATACTACAGAAAGAATAGCACCCATGATGATAGAGAACGCTGTCATCTCAGGCATGATCTTCTCCGCAGGTATAAATGGCTTAAACTGTTTTTCGTTATCCATTTGATAACCCTCCCAATAAATAAAAATAACCCAACTGATTATAGCAGGTATAATTATAAACACAATAAATTTATTGTACATGCATCATTGAAATTATTTATGACTACCATTTGGCACGCCCTTCATAGTAAGCGCGATCTTCTTCCTCTCCTTATCGACACTAAGCACTCTGACACGCACCACATCCCCAAGATGAACCGCATCCAGAGGGTGCTTGATAAAACGCTCGGACAGCTGAGAAATATGCACCAGCCCGTCCTGATGAACACCTATATCTACAAAGGCACCGAAGTCCACTATATTTCTGACCGTTCCCTGCAGCTCCATATCTGCTTTAAGATCATCAAAATCAAGTACATCCGAGCGAAGCACCGGGGCAGGCACGTCCTCTCTCGGATCACGTCCCGGCTTCATCAGTTCATTTATTATGTCCTTAAGCGTATAAACACCAACATTCATACGCTCCGCAAGCGCAGTGATATCTTTCTCTGCTTCCTTAAGCTTAACCGCAAGCTTTGATGAATTTCCGTTTTTGATATCCTCTTCCTTATATCCGCTAAGCTTAAGCAATTCCTTTGCAGCCGCATAGCTCTCGGGATGCACAGAGGTCACATCAAGCACTTCCTTTCCGTCTCTTATGCGCAAAAATCCCGCACATTGCTCATAAGCCTTGGGACCGAGCTTGGATACCTTCAGCAGCTCCTTACGCGAAGTAAAGGCTCCGTTTTGCTCACGATATGCCACGATATTCTTAGCTATAGTCTTGTTGATGCCCGACACATATGATAAAAGCGAGTGGCTGGCGGTATTTACATCAACTCCTACACTATTTACACAATCCTCAACTACGCTTGTAAGCTGCTCACTAAGCTTACTCTGATTCATGTCATGCTGATACTGACCTACTCCTATTGACTTCGGATCTATCTTGACAAGTTCCGCAAGCGGATCCTGAAGACGTCTTGCCATGGAAACTGCGGAACGCTGTCCCACATCAAAGTTTGGAAATTCCTCGGTCGCAAGCTCGGAAGCCGAGTAAACCGAAGCGCCTGCTTCATTTACAATAATATATTGAACAGGCAGAGAATCCTTTTTTATATAGGAAGCAATTATCTGCTCAGACTCACGCGAGGCAGTGCCGTTACCGAGTGAAATGATATCGACCTTATGCTTACGTATAAGAGCCTCGATAGTGCGCATAGCTTCTTCCACGCGGTTCTGCGGAGCCGTAGGGAACACTACTGTTGTATCCAGCACCTTACCGATAGGATCTACGACCGCTATCTTGCAGCCTGTACGGAAGGCAGGATCCCAGCCGAGTACAGTCTTGCCGCTAATAGGCGGCTGCATAAGAAGCTGACGAAGGTTTTCACGGAATAATACGATTGCACCGTCCTCAGCCTTATCACTAAGCTCATTGCGAAGCTCGGTTTCTATTGACGGAGCGATAAGACGCTTGTATGCATCCGCACAAGCCGCCTTAAGATATTCCGATGTCTGAGGATGCTTATCCGTTCCGAGCCTTTTCTCCATGTACTGCAAGATCTCTTCATCCGGAGCTTCCAGCCTGACATTAAGTATCTTCTCCTTTTCGCCGCGGTTAAGAGCAAGTATACGGTGCCCCGGGATGGACTTAAGAGACTCCGAATAATCATAATAATTATCATAAACGGACCGTTCCTCTGCCTGCTGTTTGGTCTTGGCAGCGGAAACTATACTGCCCTCACGGTAAGTCTTGCGGCGTATCCATTCACGAAGCTCTGCGCTGTCGGACAAAGTCTCGGCAATTATATCCTCGGCCCCCGCTATTGCGGTCTGAACATCCGGAACTTCATTTTCATCCGAAACATACTTGGCAGCCTCGACAGGAACCGGATCCTTGCCCTTTCCCGTGAATATGTATACAGCAAGCGGTTCAAGCCCTCGTTCCCTCGCTATCATGCCTCTCGTGCGGCGCTTAGGCTTATATGGGCGGTAGATATCCTCAAGCCTCACCGCCGTTTCTGCTTCCTCTATCTCCTTGCGAAGCTCAGCCGTAAGCTTGCCCTGCTCCTCTATGGAAGCGAGAATGGTAGCTTTACGTTCCTCAAGATTTCTGAGATATCGCAATCTTTCATCAAAACGTCTCAGCACATCATCATGCATTGCCCCGGTGGTTTCCTTACGGTAACGCGCTATAAAAGGAATGGTATTTCCTTCGTCAATAAGCTTGATGACAGCCTCTGCCTGCCAGGTCTTAATCTCAAGCTCTGTACTTATTTTTTCAATTATATTCATATAAATATTATTTGTTCCTGTTCTTAGAATGTGTTTTGCTTGATGTAAATTTTATAAAAACTGATTCTTATTAATTTTTAGTCTTCGGTCAACTTAGGGACTATATTTAAGCTAATACTTATTAAATTAGCCAAACCGGTACGTACCAGTTCTTTTCGTCCACAGGCAACAAATCGTTTGCCATACAAACTACACTTCCGGTTCCAATCTCGACCTTCAAAGACTCTAAACCTCCGAAAGCTGTTTCTTTGGTAACGGGTTCCAAAACATTGAAGTTTTTGATGGCGATTTTGCCCGGTGACGCCGATTTTTTAATCTCTATCGGAGAAAGCATGCCATTCTGATAAAGCAGCAGGTCTATCTCTTTCTTATCCTTATCCCTGTAATAATAAATAGGTGGCTCTTTTCCTGCGTTCAGATAACTCTTATATATCTCTGAAAAAACATAGCTCTCAAAGAACGCCCCAGACATAGCGCCTCTCTCCAGTACTTCAGGATTGCTCCATTTCAAGAGATACGCTGCCAGACCGGTGTCCAGAAAATGGATCAATGGCATCTTCACAACCCGTTTGAGTGCATTGTTGTGATAAGGCTGTACAAGCGCAATAATATGTGACGACACCAGAATAGAGAGCCATTTCTTTGCCGTCGGAGCTGAAATGCCTGCGGCACTTGCCAGTTCCTCATAGACAACAGGTTTTGAAGTATGTGCAGCAACAATCGTCATAAAATTGTAAAACTGCATTTCATCTGCAACCTGTGCCAGATCACGAATATCCCTTTGCAGATAGGTATCTACGTAAGAGCGGTAATACGTCTCCCAATCCACATTTTCCTCTGCATAAAGCTCCGGCATGGAACCTTTGAATATCCTGCGGTAAATCTCATTCAAGTCTCTTTTGCCCCTTACGGACAAACGCTTCATTAAATGTCCGGCTTCCGTTAAGAAAGGCTCGCTCGGTTCCCGGTAAATCTCCGCATCGGATAATCCCAGCAGGTTCACGATTCCAACCCGACCGGCCAAACTCTCGCTGACATTTTTCATAAGACGAAAAACCTGGGACCCTGTGATCCAGAAATCTCCTTTATTTTTGGAACGGTCTACGCACATTTTGATATAGGGCAACAACTCTGTTGCATACTGGATTTCATCAATCAGTACGGGTGGGGAATACCTCTGTAAAAACAGGGCCGGATCGTGTTTTGCCAGGTATCTGACGTCAGGATCATCCAGAGTCACATATTTGCGATCTATGCCTTCACTTTGCTGTGCCTCTGTCATTCTTTGCAATAAGGTTGTTTTTCCAACCTGTCTGGGACCAGTTACCAGCAGCACCGGAAACATTTTGGACACCTGTGCAATCGTATTTTCCACAGCTCGTTTTATATATGCCATGACAATCACTCCCTTCGATTATAATATAGACAACTTTTAGTAAGAATAGTCGTCCAAACTAAATTACAATTTTATTATAGCCAAATTTATGTGGGCTATCAATGACGTTTTCGTCCAAACAAAATTGAGATTTTTGATTAGCCAAAACGTTTGCTGCAATTCTTGTTCCTCAGGATCTTATGCCAATGTTTCCGCCAGCAGTCCGTCACATCCTTCTGCAATCCTGGCTGCGCACGCATCGAACTTCCGCGTGTACCACGGATCATCGATGATCTCCTCCGGGCGACTGGAGTAATCCATGAGATAGTGAATCTTCCCCTCCGGATCATCCCCGAAGATCCGCTTCATGTAGAACATGTTCTCCTCATCCATCCCAATCAAGAGATCATACGCATCATAATCCGAGCGCTTCAGCTGTCGCACCTGATGCGTACCGATCGGAACTCCTCTCCGCTCCAGCGCCGCCTGCATCGGCGGATAAATCGAATTTCCGATCTCCTCCGTCGACGTCGCCGCTGAATCAATCTGAAACTCTGCGGCCAGCCCACGCCGGTTCACCAGATTTTCAAAAATATACTGCGCAGAAACACTGCGACAGATGTTGCCGTGGCACACGAATAGTATACGAACCATATTATTTTTTCTCCTTCTATGCCTTAGAACGACCTATTTTGGTGCTTTATGCGCAGTGTCTGAATTCGCTCGACATCCGCTTTCTTTTACAGAAACCGCATAAACGGGCGTAAAAGAGCAAAATTTGGAAGTCGATAGTAGTCAAATCGTAGTCTCCCAGGGGGTGCAGGAATACCGCGCATTTTTTGCATTTTCTATCGTTATAAGGTAGATTTTTCATTTTTTACCCCAGAGGGTGCAAAATCACTCCAAGGGGGGCATTTTTAACGATTGGTCTTAAAAAACAAGCACAGGGCAGAAAACGCTCTGTGCTTACTGATTTCCCGTATTCGATTCCGAAGCACCTCGTCCAATATACCATAGAAATTGATGAGCTTCCACTTGAGTTGATGGAGGTTAAAAGGATCTAAAAGAATAGAGATAAAGTCAAACTGGAATTGTTATCTATCTTTCTTTTGATACAGAACGCAATTAACAACAATACAAATTACCCACACAATAGCACTTGCAATATCAAGTACCGGGATAAGTGGACTGATTCTTTCTATTCCATAATTGAAATCAATCAAAATACGGATTATTGAAATGATTAAAGCTATTATAAACGCAATAATTGCGCACAATCTAACTTTCCTGCTCATAGGCACCTTCACAACTTCCGATTTTTCATTCACTGCGACTTCTCGATAAACACGAATTTAAGGTTCTCTTTTATTTTCAAAATAAGCTTCAATCTTTTTATCTACAACAATTCCTACAGGTGTCAAAACCAATAAAATAATTACCATTATTATCAATGTAAAGACCATCGCCCCATCAAAACATTTATCAGCAATAAGTTATTTTTCTTCTATAGATTCTGTTACATTAGTTCTATATTTCTCTTCACATGCTTTTAAGTAATCAAAGCATAATCCACCATCACATCTATAGAAAAATGGATCTTTACAAATTGTATTATCACTATTGAGAATAAATACAGGTATGATATCTTTATCGTTGCTGTTTATATAACTAATTTTAAAACTGTATCCTGTTCTTCCAAGTGAAATGCCATCTCTTTTCATTGAAATACCTTGAATATTCGCCACTATATATTCGATATCTTCTGAATCGGTGATAGTAAAACCAGTTCCTGTATTTCCA
>Ga0129312_1000290_pt1 | contig 47889 bp, 38 predicted proteins | sample O827metagenome_FD_94434 | JGI IMG/M metagenome (GOLD analysis project Ga0129312, IMG submission 94434) | Orangutan group fecal microbial communities from Wisconsin, USA - O827 metagenome | ecosystem: Host-associated > Mammals > Digestive system > Large intestine > Fecal | place: USA: Wisconsin... | reverse complement strand
TTCACCTCGGCGGGCTTCTCGGCAGCCTTGGGGGCCTCCGCCTTCACCTCGGCGGGCTTCTCGGCGGCCTTGGGGGCTTCCGCCTTCACCTCGGCGGGCTTCTCGGCGGCCTTGGGGGCTTCCACCTTCACCTCGGCGGGCTTCTCGGCGGCCTTGGGGGCTTCCACCTTCTCGGCAGCAGCCTTGCGGGTGGCAGGCTTCTTGGCAGGGGCCTTGGCCTCCTGCTTCACGGCCTCGGCCGCGGGGGCCTTCTCGGCGGCAGCCTTCGGGGCGGCCTTCTTGGCGGCAGGCTTGCGGGTGGTGGCCTTTTTGGCCGGGGCCTTCTTCTCGGCAGCATCGGCGGTTTCCGCAGCCTTCTTGGCAGCGGGCTTGCGGGTTGCACGCTTCTTCACGGGCTTTGCCTCGGTGATGGTCCAATACTGGTTCTCGCCGTCCACATCCTGCCAGATCTGGGCGCGGGTGCCGTTCTCAGCGCTCATGCCGACCAGATCCACGCACTTGCCGGACACGCTGGACTTCACCTTAAAGCGGCCGTCGTTGGTTGCCTCCAGCACCCACAGCTGGCTGGAGCCGTTGGCCCCTTCCCACTGGTGCAGCCAGGTGCCGTCGGTGGTGCCGCAGGCGACCAGATCCAGCATCTTGCCGGTGAACCGGTTGCAGATGCGGTACACGCCCTGGCCGGCCCGCACAAAGGACCACTGCTGCCACTCTTCGCCGGTGTAGTCCCACAGCTGAACCGCGGCACCGTTGTCGGGATTGTAATCCTTCACTTCCAGCACTTTGCCATTGCCGTTGGCAATGGTATAAAACTTCTCCGGCTCGATCAAGGTCTGCTCCATCTTTTTCATAATGCTTTCCCCCTCATTGTGCAGGCGGATGTGCCGCACTGCGATTGGTTTTGGCAGCGCCGCCCGCACCCTTGCGGTACCCACGCGTGTGTTGCCTTTGTTCTCGCAACTTGGTAAAATTATACTCGTCTTCTCCAGTTCCGTCAAGCAAACTCATTCAAATACCGTTGTTTTATCCAATTGTTTCATTTTGACCCCCGCCTTTTTCATGGAAAGCATTCAGGAAAGGAACTTTGATGCAGTATTCTTCCGTCACCGCGGCCCGCTTTCTCAGCCGCCCCAACCGGTTTGTCGCCCTGGTGGAGCAGGGCGGCCAGGTCCGCACCGTGCACGTAAAAAACACCGGTCGCTGTGCAGAATTGCTCCATCCTGGCGCGGCGGTGTACCTGACGCCCGGGCAGAATCCCGCCCGGAAAACGCCCTTTGATCTGATCGCGGTGGAAAAGCCCACCCCCGCCGGGCCGCGGCTCATCAACATGGATTCCGCCGCACCCAACGCTGCCGCCCGGGAATGGCTGGCCGCCGGCGGGCTGGGCACCCTTACCGTTTTAAAACCCGAATACCGTCTGGGGGATTCCCGCTTTGATTTTTACGGCGAAGGTGCCTTCGGCCGGCTTCTGGTGGAGGTAAAGGGCTGCACGCTGGAGGAGGACGGGCTGGCCCGCTTTCCGGATGCCCCCACCCTGCGCGGGCTGAAGCACGTGCAGGAGCTGACCGCCCTTGCGGCCCAGGGCTGGCACTGCGCGGTGCTGATCGTCATTCAGATGAAGGGTGTGCACACCTTTGCGCCCAACTGGAGCACCCAGCCCGCCTTTGGCCGGGCGCTGGCCGCAGCCGAGGCCGCCGGGGTCCGCCTGATTGCCATGGACTGCCGCGTTGCGCCCGACCGCATGACCATCGACCAGCCCGTTCCCATTGACCTGACTCCGCCGCCTAGGCTTTCGCTCTGAGATTGTGGGGGGCAGCTGCTGTCCGAATTTGTCGGTTTTTCTTGTAAAATGCACTCGGCTCTGGCAATATAGAGGCATAAGCCTGTGCAAAACCCATCCGACTTTTTGCAAACCGCTTCGAGAATTGTTCCGTGCTTACAAAACACCTTCCAATTGAAACCATTCCGCAGCCTTTTGCTGAATTGATAAAAGGAGTTGATCTTCATGGCTGATTTCCGCAACGACGACCTGGAAGACATCCTGGCCGGTATGCTGGACGAACAGGATCGCCGCAACGGGCGGCAGTCCTCCGCCGCCAAACCGCCGGAGCTGCCCCGCCGGGGCGATGCCCCCGCTGCACCGGCCGCTCCGGTTCCGGAGGACGAGGACGCCGAGCTGGCCCGCCTGCAGGCTGCCCTTTCCGCCGGAAAGCCCCTCAGCCGCGCCGAGCGCATCCGCCTGAACGAGCTGCTGGATCAGCGGCTCAACGAGCTGGCCGCGCACATCGCCCAGACCAAAGCCGCCCAAACCTCTTCTTCCCCGGCCGACGAACTGGAACCCGTTGAGGCCGAAGAACCCGACTCGCCGAAGGAATACGGCTCTCTGGCCGAGGCTCTCGCCGCCCTGTGGGGCGAGACTGAGGAGTCCGATTCTCATCCGGAGCCTGCCGCACCCCGGCATACGCCCGCCGCAGGCACCCCCAGTTTTGCCGCCCGGGCTCATGGCCCGCACGAAGCCCGGCAGCCCGCCCCCGCGCCGACCGGCACACCTCAGGCCACCACCTTGATGGGCCTAACCGACAAGGTGCGCACCATGCAGGAAACCCTTCTGGCCAAGGTTGCCGGGCAGGATCACGCCGTGTACGCCTTTGTCTCCGGGTACTTTCAGGCACAGGTGATGGCCATGGCCGATTGGGAACGCACCAAGCCTCTGGCCACGTTTCTGTTCACCGGCTCGCCCGGCGTGGGCAAAACCTACCTGGCTGAGCAGGCCGCACAGCTGCTGGACCTGCCCTACCGCCGCTTTGACATGAGCGAATACTCTGACAAGGACGCCGGGCAGCTCTTCGCCGGTTCCAACAAGGTGTTCAAGGATTCCGCCCCCGGCCTGGTCACCGAGTTTGTGAGCAAGAATCCCCACTGCGTTCTGTTGTTTGATGAGATTGAAAAAGCGCACCTGAATGTGATCCATCTGTTCCTGCAGATTCTGGACCGCGGTTTCCTGCGGGACAACCACACCAATCAGGAAGTTCCCTTCCGGGATGCGGTGATCATTCTCACCACCAACGCAGGCCGCCAGCTGTACAGCGACCCCACCCATCGCAATCTGGCGGACGTCTCCCGTAAGACCATTCTGAAGGCGCTGGCCGACGACGTGAGCGACGTCACCGGCGAACCGGCGTTCCCGGCCGCCATTTGCTCCCGCTTTGCCAGCGGCAACGTGATCCTGTTCAACCATCTGGAGGCCCAGCACCTGTACAGCATTGTGTGCGACCGGATTGAAACCGCCCGCCACCAGCTGGAGGCCGCCTATCACCTCTCCATCAAGATGGACAGCGCCGTAATGGCCACCGTGCTCTTCGCCGAGGGCGGCCTGGCGGATGCCCGCACTGTTTCGGCCCGGGCCGAGCATTTTCTCCTGGGCGAGCTGTTTGAGCTGATGCGTCTGATGGCCGAACACGGGCAGGCGGCCGACCGTCTGCGCACGGTCCGCTTCTCCGTGGATATGGGCGACGACCCCGCCATCCGCTCTCTGTACGGCAGCGGGCGCGAGGCGGAAATGCTGCTGTTCACCCAGTTGCTGCCGGAGGGCGACCACCGCTTCCCCCATGTGCTGGCCCATGTGTTCCACCGCCCCGAACCCGCCCTGGCCCTGCTGAAAGAGCGGGACATTCTGGCCGTGTTTGTGGAGCCGACCCGCGGCAGCGAGCCTTACCTGAATCTGGAGGACATGGACTCGCCCGCACTCACCTTCTTCAATCAGGTGCATGAGCGCTTCCCGCAGGTGCCGCTGTACCTGCTGCAAACGCCGGATGCCCGCATCAACAAGGAGGAACGCCTTTCCTTTGCCCGCCGGGGCTGCCGCAAGGTGTTCACCACCACCGGGGCAGGCCTGCCCGCCATTCTGCACACGGCGTACCTCAACACCCAGCGCCAGCTCAGCATGAACGAGCTGGCCCGCAGCAATCAGGTCATCACCTTTGAAACCGCCCAGACGCTGGAAGCAGATGGCCAGACCGCCAACATCCAGCTGTTCCGTCTGCGGCGCAAGCGCGCGGTGCAGGCGCAGGACGCCCAGAAGCTGCTCAGCGATGTTTCCCGCCCGGATGTGTGCTTTGCGGACGTGATCGGCGCGGCCGATGCCAAAGAAGAACTTCGGTTCTTCGCCGATTACCTGAGCAACCCCCGCAAATACAGCGCCGCCGGCCTGCGCAATCCCAAGGGCCTGCTGCTGTACGGCCCGCCGGGCACCGGCAAAACCATGCTGGCCAAGGCCATGGCCGGGGAAACCGGCATGGCGTTTCTCGCGGCTGAGGGCGGCCAGTTTCTTCAGAAGTACGTGGGCGAAGGCCCGAAGGCCGTGCACGAGCTGTTCCAGACGGCCCGTCGCTATGCCCCGTCGATCCTGTTCATTGACGAGATCGACGCCATCGCCCGCCCCCGTACCGGCGACGACACCCAGCACACCGGCAAGGAGGTGCTGAACGCCCTTCTCACCGAGATGGACGGCTTCCGCGGTGACGACCCCCAGCCGGTGTTCGTCATCGCTGCCACCAACTTCGGCGTGGACGGCGGCTCCGACTCGCTGGACAGCGCCCTGGTTCGCCGCTTTGACCGGGCGGTTCTGGTGGAGCTTCCCTCCCAGAGCGAACGGCTGCAGTTCCTGGAGCGCGCACGGGACAAGAACTCCGCCCTGGCGCTGAGCGACAGCGCCCTGCGCAGCATGGCTTCCCGCACCCCGGGCATGAGCCTTGCCAACCTGGATTCGGTGATTGCGCTGGCCCTGCGCACCGCACTGCGCCAGAACCGCTCCGCCGTAGACGATGCCCTGTTTGCCGAGGCGCTGGACACGTTCCAGTCCGGCAAAGAAAAGCAGTGGAGCCCGGATGAGCTGCTGCGTACGGCCCGCCATGAGGCCGGCCACGCCTACGTGTGCTGGCAGGGCGGCGGCGAGCCGAATTACCTGACCATCGTGGCCCGCAGCGGCTACGGCGGCTACATGCAGCAGTCCAGCCAGGAAGAAAAAGGCTCGTATTCCCGCGAGGAACTGCTGGCTCGCATCCGCACCTGCCTGGCAGGCCGCGCGGCCGAGATTGCCTATTACGGCGAAGAGGCCGGCCTGACCACCGGTGCCAGCGGCGATTTGAAGAACGCCACCCGCCTGGCCCGCAATATGCTGACCACCTACGGCATGGACGACCAGTTCGGCCTTGCCAGCCTGTCCGGCAAGGAGCTGGACGGCCCGCTCGGCGAAAAGCTGTACAATCAGGTGAACGCCATGCTCACCCAAGAGCTGGCCAACACGGTGGAGATCATCCGCAAGGGGATGCCCACCATGGACCGTCTGGTGAACGCCCTGATGCAGGAAAGCCACATGGATGGCCCCCGCATGAAGGAGATCTTCGAGGGCCGCAGCTGAACCCGCAATTGCTTTTAACCCGCAGGGGCCGCCCGGCACCGCCGGGGCAAGACGGCCCCACCGATACAAACAAAAACAGAGTGCCTCACCGCCGAACCCGGCGCGTGAGGCACTCTGTTTTGCTTCTATTTTCGCGGCATCCGGTCAGCGCTGAGGGGCCAGCGCCCGGTGCAGGCCCTCGCGGACTGAGACACTCAGCCGGTCCAGCCAGGCTGCATCCATGCAGCGGGCACGGCAGGCCACCGCAAAGCCGATGAGGGAACTGATCAGGATGTCACAGCACACCTCTTCCGAGAGCGCGGGGTCCACCTGCCCTTCCCGACGGCCCTGTTCGGCGATCTGCCGGAAATGCTCCTTCATCTGCTCCTTGGACTGAACCACCCACTGGCGCTGTTCCGGGGCGGTCATCTGGTAATACCGGCCCAGGGCGCTGTACGTCTCCATGCGGCAGGTCATCACCTCCCGCAGATAGCGCAGGCACACGGTAAGCATGGCGTCATAGCCGTCTGCCTGTTCCATCTGGGTATGGATCTGCTCCAGCTCCCGGTTCATGCACCAGCGGCCCGCTTCGTTCAGAATGTCCTCTTTGGACTTAAAGTGCTCATAGAGCGAACCCTTTCCCATTCCGGCCGCGTCCGCAATCTCCTGCACGCGAACCGTGTTCAGATCTCGGCCCTGGCGCGCCAGCGCGTACACCCCTTCAAAAATGGCAAGCTGCTGGGGCGAATAGTCTCTCTGCATCTCCATGGCTTACACCCCATCGGCGGCCGAGCCGGGCAGCTGGCGGCGCTTCATCTCCTCCATATACTCAGCGGCATCGTCGGGCACATCGTCCAGGTCGTCGCTGCCGGTGTCCACCACCTTGGGTGCATGGCGGAAGATGATGTCGTACATCACAGGCACGATGAACAGGGTCATCAGCGTGGCATAGGTCAGGCCGCCGATGATCACCAGCGACATATCCTTGCCCAGGGCACTGCCTGCATCGTTGCTGAACAGCATGGTGCACATGGCCAGAATGGTGGTGAGGGCCGTCATTAGAATGGGCCGCATACGGGTACGGCCGGTGGCCACCAGCGCGGTGGTTTTATCCAGGCCGCCCTGCCACAGCTGGTTGGCGTAGTCCACAAACACAATGCCGTTGTTTACCACCACGCCAGACAGCACCAGGAAGCCCATCATGCTGACCATGCTCAGTGCCGTGCCGGTGAAGGACAGCGCCAGCAGGCCGCCGGTAAAGGCCAGAGGAATGGTGAAGATCACGATAAACGGTCCGATCAGGTTCTGGAACTGTGCCACCATGACCAGATACACGAACAGCAGCGCCAGCGCAATCATCTGCACCATCTGGGTCATCATGTCCGCCACGTTGGTGCTCTCGCCGCCGATGGACACGGTCACGCCGTCGGGGGCCTGATAATCGGCCAGCAGGGTTTCCACCTGGCGGCTGAGCAGCGTGGTGTTGTAGCCGTCTGCCGTAGTGGCCATCACGCTCATTTTGCGGGTCTGGTTTTCACGGCTGATGGAGGCCACGCTGGTGCCGTCCTGCCGGGTGGCAAACTCGCTGAGCTTGTGGTGCTCGGTGTAGGTGGAGCCGTCGTCCTCGTCGGTCTTGCTCACCTTGAAGTCATAGTCCATCAAATTGGCCAGCGTCAGCGGATCGTCCTCATCCACCAGTACAACGTCCATGTCGGTGCCGTTGATGCTCACGCTGGTGGAGGTGGTCTCGGTGGTCAGGGCCGCGCTCAGCTCCTGATAGATCTGCGCCACGGTCAGGCCCTGGCGCATGGCGGCATCCCGGTCAATGACCAGATGAATCAGCGCATCGCCGTCCTCCTGGCCGTTGCTGATCTCCTCAAAGCCTTCCACCTGGCCCAGCAGGTCCATCACGTCCTCGCTGGCGCTCAGCAGATCGTCCAGATCCTTGCCGTACAGGTCCACTTCCATGCCGCTGCTCATCATGGAGCTCATGTCCATGGCGCCGGACGTGGAGACCTCCACCTCACAGCCCATATCCCGGGTGTTGTCGGTGATGGCCTGGGCGATTTCGTCAATGCGGGAACTCTGCTCGTCGCTCAGCATAATGTAGTAGCTGTAATCGGTATAATTGTCCGAGGCGGCCGCGCCCATGCTGCCCAGCATACCGCCGGCCGACGAGGCGGACATGGCACCCACGGTGTCCACGCCGTCCACGGCCAAAATGCGGTCCATCACTTCATCGGCCTTGGCATAGGCGGTGTCCTTGTCCACGTCCTCGTCCATGGTAACGGTCACCGAGATCTGGTTGCCGCTCACGTCGGGCATCATCACCATGCCCATGCGGGTGGCGGACCAGGCCGCCGTACCCAGCAGCGCCACCGCCAGAACCAGCGGCACCGCCTTGTGCTTCAGGCACTGGCGCAGAAGTTTTTCGTAGCCGTCCAGCATTTTGTCGAACCAGGGATGGCCCTTCTGCTCCGACTTTTTCAGCACGGTCACGCTCATGCAGGGCACCACGGTCAGCGCCACGATCAGGCTGGCCAGCAGGCTGTATGCAATGGTCAGGGCCATGTCCGTGAGCAGTTCCCGGGTCAGGCCGCTGGTAAACACCATGGGCAGAAACACGCAGATGGTGGTGATGGTGGAAGCTGTGACCGCGCTGGTCACCTGCTTTGCACCCTGCACCGCCGCCCGGGCCGCCGGTACTCCGCGGCCCCGCAGACGGTAAATGTTCTCGATGACGACCACCGAGTTATCCACCAGCATACCAACGCCCAGCGCCAGGCCGGACAGCGAGATCATGTTCAGCGTCACGCCGCTGAAGTACATCAGCACAATGGCCACCATCACGCTGAAGGGAATGCTGAAGGCCACCACGATGGTGGGCTTTACGTCCTTCAGGAAGAAGGCCAGCACGATCACCGCCAGCAATGCACCCCAGATCAGGTTGCTCAGCACGCTGTTCACGATCAGCTTGATGTAATCGCCCTGATCCATCAGCGGCGTGATGTGCAGGCCGGGGTATTTCTCCTCCAGCTGTGCAATGGCCTTGTTGCAGGTTTTGGAAACCTCGCTGGTGCCCGCGGTGGAGCCCTTGAAGATGGACAGCACCACCGCGTCGTTGCCGTTTACCTTTGCGTAGGCATCGCCCGCATTGTCGATCACAGTCAGCGTGGCCACATCGCCCAGGCGCACATCGCCGATGCCGTCAATGCTGCACAGCAGAATGCCCTCCAGCTCATCCACGCTCTCAAAGTCTTCGCCCACGCGCAGCAGCCACTGGTCGTCGCTGCCGTCTCCGGCCTTGATGTAACCGGCCGGCATATCAAAGTTCTGCGCCGTGATCATGCCGGACAGGGTGCTCATGTTCAGCAGGCTGTCCAGATTGGCATTTTCCAGCGCCTCTTTGCGGGATTTTTCGTAGTTGTCGTAGGCATCGTTCAGCTGATCGAAGCCATCGTCGATCTGGTCCTGCGCACTGTCCAGCTGATCCTTGGCGGAATCCAGCTGGCTCTGGGCGTAGCTGAGCTGCGCGTCGCCGCTGCCGAAGCCCGCGGCTGCCTGCAGCTTGCCCGCCTCAATCTGCTTATACAGCTCAGGAATCTGCTCCGCGCTCATGCCGGTGGCAGCCTCCACCTGCTGGAAGGTCAGGTTCAGCACGGCCAGCCGCTGCTCGATCTCCTGGGCGCGGGCGGTCATGGCCGCATCGTCGCCGCCGTAGGCGTTGGCGGCCGCCGCGGCCGTGCGGTACAGGTTGACCAGATCGGCACCGGTGGTAAGGCTGCCGCCCATCGCACTGTTGATCTGCTGGAACACGCTGTTGCCCGCGCAGTCCTCAGCGCTCATGGCGGAAACCACCGCCAGCGCCTCGTCAAAGTCCATTTGCAGTTTGATGGAGGGGTCCGCTGCCAGCGCTGTTGCATAGGCATTGGCCACCTGATTATAGTTTTCATCGCTTTCAGGCAGCTGACCCATGCAGAAGGCTTTCGCCAGATCTGCCGCCTTAGCCGCATCCATGTCCTGAGCCACCAGCTGGGCTGCGGTGGCCTGAATGGCCGCGGGGGCGCGCTGCGCCATGGCAATGCCGGTGATCGCCTGCTTCAGGGTGTTCGCCTGCTGGCCGGCCTTCAGCAGCTGCTGCTCGGTCTGCAGGCTCTGACGCTCATTCAGCTGCTCCACCAGGGCACTCAGCTGATAGCCGCTGTCCACCAGCGTCTGGTAGGTCTTTTTGGCGCCGTCCGTCAGCTCATCCTTGCCGTCGTCCAGCTCCTTCTGTCCGTCCAGCAGGTCATTCTTGCCGTCGGTCAGGTCCTGCTGGCTGTCCACCAGCTTCTGATAGGAATCGTCCAGTTCCTGCTTGGCGTCGGCCAGCTTGCTGCTCACCTTCACCAGCATCTTGTCGTTCACCTGGTCGATCTTGGTCTGGTTCAGGCGCACTTCCACCTGCCGCTCCACCATGCCCACGGTGGAAACGCTGGCCACGCCGCTCTGGCGCTCCAGATAAGGCAGCAGTTCGTCCTCGGCAAAGCTGCTCAGGTCATAGATGTCCTTGCCGTCGTAGGAAGCGCTCACATACATGGTGGCCATCATGTCGGGGGTGATCTCCATAATGGAAGGGGTTCCCGCCAGGTCCGGCAATTGGCCGGACACCTGGTCCACCGCGCTGGAAACCTTGACCATGGCGCTGTCCATGTTGGTATCTTCCTCGAATTCCAGCATGACCATGCTGTAGTTTTCGGCGCTGGTGCTGGTCACGTTCTCCACACCGGTCACGGTGCCGAGGGCGCTCTCCAGCGGCGCGGTCACGCTGCTCTCCACCTTTTCCGGGGAAGCACCGGGGTAGGTGGTCACCACCATCAGGTACGGCAGGTTGATGCTGGGCAGCAGGTCCGTGGTCATTTTCGTAAAGCTCACGAATCCCAGCACCAGAACCAGCACCACGGCAACCAGTACCGTGTATGGCTTCTTTACGCTGTATTTTGACATAAGTTTCTCCTTTGCCCGGGTCTGTGCCGCCGGGCTATCCAGTAACGCACCGGACCCTTCCCTCGTCCGGAATGGTTCCGACCGACCAGTCGGTCGGGAGGCGTGTCTCAGTATAGCACGCCGCATTTGCCAATGCAATCAAAAAAGCGTAAACAAATTATGAAGGCCCGGTCCGCACTTGCCAAAGCCCGGTGTTTCGCAGTAATATCATATTGTATAGAAGATGTATAAAAGCGGAATGGTGCCGGTTCGTTTTCCATAGCCCGGAACGCCCGGTTTCTCTTTTGCTGTGCGCCGTTTCCGGCCGGTGCACAGCGGCCGACCGTTTACATTTAGAAAAACAGGAGTGCAATCGTATGTTTCGACCCATTCGCAGAAAGAAACACGAGATCAGCCTTCAGGCCGCCCAACAGCTTTTGCGGGAGGCCCGCCGGGGCGTTCTGGCCGTAAACGGCGATGACGGCTACCCCTATGCCATCCCCATCAACTACCTGTACGACGAAGCCGCGCAGAAAATCTATTTTCATGGAGCGAAAGTCGGGCACAAGGTCGATGCGCTCAAGGCCTGCGACAAGGTGTGCTTCACCGTTTACGGCAATGAAACCATCAAGGACGAACCCTGGGCGCCCTATTGGCAGAGCGTGGTGGTGTTCGGCCGCTGCCGTCTGCAGCCGCTCACCCCGGACGCGCTGGAAACGCTCCGGCGGTTTGCCCTGAAGTATTACCCCAGCGAGGCCTTGGTGGAGGAAGAAATTGCGCAGTCCGGCCGGGCCGTGCAGTGGTACGAGATCACGATCGAACACCTCAGCGGGAAGGAGATTCAGGAGCGTTGACGCGCCTGAATCTCGCCCTCGGCAAAGCCGCTTACTAAAATGAGGAGCCTCTTTCATGGAACAGACCATTGTTTCTCTCCAGCTGCCGGTGCAGGAGGCGCTGGAGATCCGCAAAAACCGCATTGTGCCGCCCGCCGGGCAGAACCGTGGCAAGCGCATCTGCATTGTTACCGGCGTACATGGAGATGAGCTGGAGGGCCAATACGTCATCTGGGAATTGACCCGCCGCCTGAACGCCCACCCGGAGTACCTGCACGGCACGGTGGACCTCTACCCTGCCGTGAACCCGCTGGGCATCAACAGCATCACCCGCGGCGTGCCCCTGTTCGATCTGGACATGAACCGCATTTTTCCCGGCACCGATCAGGGCCACATGGCCGAATACGCCGCCATGAAAGTCATGGAGGACATTCAGGGGGCCGATGCCGCGCTGGACATCCACGCCAGCAACATCTTCCTGCGGGAGCTGCCCCAGGTGCGGGTGAACGAAGCCAGCGCCGGGGAGCTGGTGCCCCTGGCCAAGCTGCTGAATGTGGATTTCGTCTGGATTCACGCCGCCTCCACCGTGCTGGAGAGCACCCTGGCCCACAGCCTGAATGCGGCGGGCACCCGCTGCCTGGTGGTGGAAATGGGCGTGGGAATGCGCATCACCCAAAGCTACGGCAACCAGCTCATCGACGGCATTTTTGCCCTGATGAAGCACCTGGGCCTGTGGGACGGCCCCACCGTGCCGACCCGCACCCCCATCGTCAGCCGGGACGAAGTGGCGTTCATCAATGCCTCCGAAGCCGGTATTTTTCTGCCGGCGGTGCAGCACAACGGCATGGTGCAGGCCGGGCAGACCCTGGGCGTAATTGCCGACCCGCTCACCGGCGGCACCCGCGAGGTGGTCACCGCCCCGGCCGCCGGGCTGCTGTTCACCCTGCGGGAATACCCGGTGGTGTACCCCGGCAGCCTGCTGGCTCGCATTCTGAAAGGAGGGCTGAGCGAATGAGGCAGGAAACACTGTTCACGCTGGACACCCCCTACCGGCAGAAGCTGGATGTGGAGGGCTTCCGATTCGGCAAAGGTGAAAAAAGCCTGTGCGTCGTGGGCGCTCTGCGGGGCAACGAGGTGCAACAGATGTACGTTTGCAGCCAGCTGGTGCAGCAGCTGAAGTGGATGGAAGCCCACAACGACCTGTACGCCGGCCACGAGATTCTGGTCATCCCCTGCGTGAACCACTTTTCCATGAACGTGGGGTCCCGCTTCTGGGCGATGGACCACACCGACATCAACCGTATGTTCCCCGGCTATGCGGACGGCGAAACCACCCAACGCATTGCCGCCGCCCTGTTTGACACTGTAAAAGAATACCAGTACGGCATTCAGTTCGCCAGCTTTTATATGCCCGGCGATTTTGTGCCCCATGTGCGCATGATGGAAACCGGCTGCCACACCGCCAGCCTGGCCAATCTGTTCGGGCTGCCCTTTGTCATGCTGCACAAACCCGGCCCTTACGACACCGCCACCCTGAACTACAACTGGCAATTGTGGGACACCAACGCCTTTTCCATTTACACCAAAGAGACCGACCGCATCGACGATGCCAGCGCCGCCCAGGCCGTCACCGCCGTGCTGCGCTTTCTCTCCCGGCTGGGCGTGGTAAAATACACCTGCCACAGCGGCTGCCTGCCCAGCGTGCTGCATGAGGGTGACCTGACCTCAGTCATCACCCCCTGCGGCGGGGTGTTCCGCCGCCTGCTGGGACCAGGCGAATATGCCGAATACGGCCAGGTGCTGGGCCAGCTGCTGGACCCCTTCACCGGTGAGGTGCGGGCCGAACTGCGCAGCCCCACCAGCGGCACCATCTTTTTTGCCATTCACCACCCTTTGTGCACCGAGCACACGGTGGCCTTCCGCATCATCCGACGGATGCGGCTGTAACCCCCGCACCGGGCCGGTTTTCCGGTTCGGCCGCCAAATTGCAAATTTAAAAAGCAAAAAGATTTCAAAATTCCAAAGAAGAAGGTTGTCTATGTCCGCACAAACTGATTCCCGGACACAAAGCCAGGCCCAATATGAAAAAATGACCGGCACCCCCATTCCGAAGCTGGTGCTCACGCTGGCGGCCCCCACCGTGGTCAGTATGCTGGTCAGCTCCATTTACAACATGGCGGATACATTCTTTGTAAGCCAGCTGGGCACCAGTGCCTCCGGCGCCGTGGGCGTGGTGTTCAGCCTGATGGCCATCATTCAGGCCGTGGGCTTCACTCTGGGCATGGGCTCCGGCAGCATCATCTCCCGCCTGCTGGGCCGCCAGCAGACACAGGATGCCACACGCTATGCCTCCACCGCCTTTTTCACCTGCTTCGGCATTGGCTGCCTGCTTACAGTGGGCGGACTGCTGTTTCTGAACCCCATGATGCGCCTGCTGGGCGCCACCGAGACCATTCTGCCCTATGCCAAAGACTACGGCCGCTACATTCTGCTGGCCGCCCCCTTTATGGCCAGCAGCTTCACCATGAACAACATCCTCCGGTTTGAGGGCAAGGCCTCGCTGGCCATGATCGGCCTGACCACCGGCGGCATTCTGAACATGGTGCTGGACCCGCTGCTCATCTTCGGGTTTCGCCTGGGCATTGCCGGGGCCGCCATCGCCACCGGTCTGAGCCAGCTGATCAGCTGGAGCATTCTGCTCTCCATTTTTCTTCTGCGCAAAACCCAGTGCCGCCTTTCGCTGTGCTATTACACCCGGAATGTGCGAGAACTGCTGGAAATTCTCAAGCAGGGCCTGCCCAGCCTGTCCCGTCAGGGGCTGGCAAGCCTGGCCAGTATGCTGCTGAACCAGAACGCCGCCGTTTATGGCGACGCGGCAGTGGCCGCCATGAGCATCGTCTCCCGCATCTGTATGTTCGTGCTCAGCGTCATGCTGGGCATCGGGCAGGGCTTTCAGCCGGTGGCCGGCTTCAACTACGGCGCGGGCAAATATTCCCGGGTCAAGCAGGCGTTCCGGTTCACCTTCCTGCTGGGCGAGATCTCCATGAGCGTTCTGGCCCTGCTGGGCTTTGTGTTTGCGCCCCAGCTGGTGCAGCTCTTCCGGAATGACCCCCAGGTGGTGCTCATCGGCGGGTTTGCCCTGCGCTGCCAGTGTGTGGCGCTGGCCCTGCAGCCCCTGAACGTCTGCGGCAATATGCTGTTCCAGAGCATCGGCCAGAGCAAGCCGGCCACCTTTCTTTCCTGCACCCGCCAGGGCCTGTTTTTCATTCCGTCCATTCTGGTGCTGCCCCGGATCATCGGGCTGACCGGCGTGCAGATCGCCCAGCCCCTGGCGGACATTCTCTCGTTTGTGGTTTCTGTGCCTCTGCTGCTGCGCTTTTTCCGCCAGCTGCCCCGGGACGAAGCCGAAGCATTCGAGAAATTGTAATATTTGTAGATTTTTTACAGAAAAAGCAGAACCTTTTTTCTCTTTCGTCCGTTGACGTGTCAAAGAGTGCGCGATATAATAAGAAGCAATCACACAGAATTCAAATGCAGTGAAGGGAACAAGTACCCTTCCGTGTGGCCTTGAGAGAACTGCCGGATGGTGAAAGGCAGCAGGTGCAGCGGAAGCGGGAAGTCATCTTGGAGCAGCCGACCCAAAGGCGGGCCTTGAGAAAAGCAGCCGTGCTTTTCAAGCAGGATGTGCCCGCTCAGTAGGCTCGGACGGGCGCACCCGTTACCGTGCATGGCTTTCAACCGGAAGCCGTTGAGTGGCCATAGCGTGCTATGGCAAAGAAGAGTGGTACCGCAGAGAACGTTTTGAGCGTCTTTGTCTCTTTAACAGGAGGCAAAGGCGCTTTTTGTTTTTCTCGATACAGCAAAGTTTCACACGTTCCAGGAGGAGTTCCCCATGATGCTGACAGGCGCACAGATTTTTGTAAAAGTTCTGATCGAACAGGGTGTAGACACCATGTTCGGCTATCCCGGCGGTTCGGTCCTGAATCTGTACGACGAACTGTACAAGGCACAGGATCAGATCACCCACATTATGACCGCCCATGAGCAGGGCGCTGCCCACGCGGCGGACGGCTACGCCCGCGCGACCGGCCGCACCGGCGTGGTGCTGGCCACCAGCGGCCCGGGTGCCACCAACCTGGTCACCGGCATCGCCACTGCGTACATGGACAGCGTTCCCATGGTGGCCTTTACCGGCAACGTGGGCACCGATCTGATCGGCAAGGACAGCTTCCAGGAAGTGTATATCACCGGCATCACCATGCCCATCACCAAGCACAACTTCGTGGTGCGCCATGTGGAAGAGCTGGCCGACACCATGCGGGAGGCCTTCCGCATTGCCCAGACCGGCCGCAAAGGCCCCGTTCTGGTGGACATTCCCAAGGACGTGACCAGCGCCCGCGCCGAATACACCCCGGCTCCGGCCTTCCAGCCTGCGCCCCCCAGCACCGAGTATGACCCCATCGCCGTGCGTCAGGTTGCTGAGATCATCAACCGGGCCAAGCGTCCCATTATCTACTTCGGCGGCGGCACCCACACCAACGGCGGCCGCACCCAGCTGCAGGAGCTGATCCACAAGGCGGACATTCCTGCCACCCATACCCTGATGGCCGCCGGTGTGCTGAGCTACGGCGACCCCATGAACCTGGGCATTCTGGGCATGCACGGCAACTTCACCAGCAACAAGGCGGTGGACGAGGCCGACGTGGTGGTGGCCATCGGCACCCGCTTCTCGGACCGTGTGGCCCTGAACACCAAGAGCTTTGCCCACAACGCCACCATCGTGCAGATCGACATCGACCCCGCCGAGGTGAGCAAGAACGTGCCCGTCGGGCACAGTGTGGTGGGCGACGCGGCGGTGATCCTCTCCGCCATGCTCCCCTACATTCAGCCCGCCCGTCACGAAAAGTGGTGGGCGCAGATCCGCGAGTGGCAGGCCAACGATTTCCATCCGCAGGATCACGATGACCGGCTGATGCCCCATCAGATCATCGGCACCTGCTGTGAGCTGGCCGGGCCGGACGCCGTTTACGTCACCGACGTGGGCCAGCACCAGATGTGGGCCGCCCAGTACATCAAGCACGTGAAGGAGCGCGGCTTCCTCACCAGCGGCGGTCTGGGCACCATGGGCTTCGGCTACGGCGCCGCGCTGGGTGCGCAGGCAGCCCTGGGCCGCGAGACGCCCGTGGTCATGATGACCGGCGACGGCTCCTTCCACATGAACATGAATGAGGCCTGCACAGCGGTCAGCTACAACCTGCCGGTGATCACGGTCATCTTCAACAACCAGGTGCTGGGCATGGTCCGCCAGTGGCAGACCGCCTTCTACGGCAAGCGCTACTCCAGCACCGACCCCCATCGCCAGACCAACTACGTGAAGGTGGCGGAGGGCTTCGGCCTGAAGGGCTACCACTGCGAGAATCTGGAGCAGTTCCAGGCAGCTTTTGCCGAGGCGCTGGCCAGCCACAAACCCGCCTGGATCGAGTGCGTCATCAACAAGGACGAGAAGGTTCTGCCCATGATTCCCGCCGGCGGCACCATTGACGATATGATGATGAGCTGACGGCTTTTGCCCAAAGCATTTCCCAGTTTTTAAGGAGGCAACCACCCATGAATCGCCATGTGATCAGCCTGCTGGTGGACAACCACGCAGGCGTTCTGACACGGGTCTCCAGCCTGTTTGGCCGCCGCGGCTACAACATCGACAGCCTGACCGTGTCCGCCACCAACAATCCCGCCATCAGCCGCATCACCATTGTGGTGCATGTGGACGATGAGACCGAATTGCAGCAGATCATTCTGCAGAGCGCCAACCTGCAGGAGACCAAGCAGGTGTTCGCGCTGGACATCAGCCACAGCTTGCTGCGTGAGCTGCTGCTGATCAAGGTGCAGGCCGATGTGACCAACCGGACCGAGCTGAAGGAGATCTGCTCCATCTACAAGGCCAAGATCATCGACCTCTCCCCCGACAGCATGGTGTTCGAGCTGACCGGCGAGCCGGAGAAGATCGACGCCTTCCTGAAGATGCTGGCCGGATACAAGATTCTGGAGATGTGCCGCACCGGCATCACCGCCCTGGAGCGGGGCGGCGCTCACGGCCACGTGCAGCAACAGTAAACGTTTGCTTTTCACCTGCATCCGGAGCCCTCTTTCCGGCATGGCAGGAGAAAATAAATTCGAGAGGGCGCACCGCAGCGCTTTCCCACCTTCGTAAATACGCCACCACTTAACTTGACAAAGAAAACAAGGAGTGTAAGAACCATGATCAAGAAGTATTACGACACCGATTGCAACCTGGGCGTGCTGGACGGCAAGACCGTCGCCGTCATCGGCTTCGGCAGCCAGGGCCATGCTCATTCCATGAACCTGGCCGAGAGCGGTGTGAAGGTCGTTGTCGGCCTGCGCAAGGGCAGCGCCCACTGGGAGAAGGCTGAGAAGTTCGCCGAGACCAACGAGAACTTCTCCGTTGCCACCATCGAAGAGGCCGCTCAGGCTGGTGATGTGGTCATGATGCTGGTGCCTGATGAGCTGGCTGCCGACATCTACAACAAGCAGGTGGCTCCCTACATGAAGGAAGGCGACACCCTGTGCTTCGCCCACGGCTTCAACATCCACTTCCAGTTCATCAAGCCTCAGCCCAACATCGACGTCATCATGATCGCCCCCAAGGGCCCCGGCCACACCGTTCGCAGCCAGTACCTGGAGGGCAAGGGCGTGCCCAGCCTGATCGCCGTGCAGCAGGATTACTCCGGTAAGGCCAAGGAGACCGCTCTGGCCTATGCTTCCGGCATCGGCGCCGGCCGTGCAGGCATCCTGGAGACCAGCTTCCGTGAGGAGACCGAGACCGACCTGTTCGGCGAGCAGGCCGTTCTGTGCGGCGGCGTGTGCGAGCTGATGCATGCCGGCTTCGACACTCTGGTTGCCGCTGGCTACGAGCCCGAGATGGCTTACTTCGAGTGCATCCATGAGATGAAGCTGATCGTTGACCTGATCAACCAGGGCGGTTTCGGCAAGATGCGTTACTCCATCTCCAACACCGCTGAGTACGGCGATTACCGCACCGGCAAGCGCCTGATCACCGAGGAGACCCGCAAGGAGATGCGCAAGGTTCTGACCGAGATTCAGGACGGCACCTTCGCCAGCGAGTTCATGACCGAGATGAGCAGCGGCCGCAAGGCTCACTTCCTGGCTCAGCGCCGCATCCAGGCCGAGCACCCCGTGGAGAAGGTCGGTGCCGAGCTGCGTGAGATGATGAGCTGGCTGAAGAAGTAAGCCCCGCGCTCCCCTTTTTCCATAAGCGAAAAGCAGCGGGCCGGGCATGGCCTGGCGGCATGGGTTCTTCCCGTAGCTGCTTGCCAGCCCGGCCCGCTTTTTGCTTTTTAGTTCGACCGTATTTCGTTTTTTTTGCAAAGTTAGGAGACAACGATGCGCAGCGATAATGTTACCAAGGGCCCTGAGCGTGCCCCCAACCGGAGCCTGTTTTACGCTCTGGGCTACACCGACGAAGAACTGGAACGCCCCCTGATCGGCGTGGTCAGCGCCTTCAGTGAGATCGTTCCCGGCCATATGAATCTGGATAAGCTGGCCGAGGCCGTCAAGGCCGGCGTCCGCATGGCGGGCGGCACCCCTATCCTGATTCCCGCCATTGGCGTGTGCGACGGCATTGCCATGGGCCACATCGGCATGAAGTATTCTCTGGCCAGCCGTGAGCTGATCTGCGACAGCGTGGAGACCATGTTCATGGCCCATCAGCTGGACGGTCTGGTTCTGGTGCCCAACTGCGACAAGATCGTGCCCGGCATGGTCATGGCGGCCTGCCGCATGGACGTGCCCGCCGTGGTTTGCAGCGGCGGCCCCATGCTGGCCGGCAGCTACGATGGCCAGGAGGTCAGCCTGTCCAAGATGTTCGAGGCCGTCGGCGCCTACAAAGCCGGCCTGATCGACGACGCCAAGCTGGATGAATGCACCCATGGTTGCTGCCCCAGCTGCGGCAGCTGCAGCGGTATGTACACCGCCAACAGCATGAACTGCCTGTGCGAGGCCATCGGCATCGCCCTGCCCGGCAACGGCACCATTCCCGCCGTGCATTCCCGCCGCCTGCAGCTGGGCAAGCACGCCGGCATGGCCGTGATGGAGATGGTGAAGAAGGGCATCACCGCCCGCGACATCATCAACGAGAAGAGCATCCGCAATGCTCTGACCTGCGACATGGCCCTGGGCTGCAGCACCAACACCGTGCTGCACCTGCTGGCCATTGCCCATGAGGCCGGTGTGGATCTGGATCTGAAGGTCTTTAACGAGATCAGCGCCAAGACCCCCAACCTGTGCCACCTTGCCCCCGCAGGCCCCACCCATATGCCCGAGCTGGACGCAGCCGGCGGCATTCCCGCCGTGCAGGCTGAGCTGGCCAAGAAGGGCCTGCTGGACCTGAGCCTGCCCACCGTGACCGGCAAGACCGTGGGCGAGAACATCGCCGGTGCGGTCAACCTGAACCACAACGCCATCCGTCCCATCGACGATCCCTTCAGCCAGACCGGCGGCCTGCAGATCCTGTGGGGCAACATCGCGCCCGACGGCTGCGTGGTCAAGCGCAGCGCTGTGGCCCCCGAGATGCAGGTTCACAGCGGCCCCGCCCGTGTGTTTAACAGCGAGGATGAGGCCATCGACGCCATCTACAACGGCCGCATTCATCCCGGCGATGTGGTGGTCATCCGCTACGAAGGCCCCAAGGGCGGCCCCGGTATGCGCGAGATGCTGAATCCCACCAGCGCTCTGGCCGGCATGAAGCTGGACACCACCGTGGCCCTCATCACCGACGGCCGCTTCTCCGGCGCTTCCCGCGGTGCGGCCATCGGCCATGTCAGCCCTGAGGCTGCTTCCGGCGGCCCCATCGGCCTGATCGAGGAGGGCGACACCATCCAGATCGACATTCCCAACGCCAGCATCCATCTGGATGTGAGCGAGGAGGTTTTGGCCGCCCGCAAGGCCGCCTATGTGCAGCCTGAGCCCAACATCAAGACCGGCTGGCTGGCCCGCTACGCCCGCATGGTCACCAGCGCCAACCTGGGTGCTGTGATGCAGTAAGCGCTTTGTTTTCGGTTCCCTGCTTTTTAGTGGTACCTGAAGCGGCTGCTGCCATGCTGTAACGATTGATTGAACTCCCCGTACTGCCTTTTTATAAGGGCAGTGCGGGGAGTTTTTGTTTGTGTCTGCTCGTGTTTTTTGTGTGTGAATGCATGGAAGCGGCGGGCGACGTTTCGCGGCTCTTTGCGGGCTTCCTTGTGATTCACGAGGGCGCATTTTTCACGTTCGTCCCATGTCACATTTCCGGCGCAAGGCGATCAATTCTTAAGGAATCTGTATCCAGCCCCATTTTTTCAACGATTTTCGATCATTTTCACAATTTACACCACAATTTGAAACTTTTTTGTCATTTTCATCTTTTCCGCACCTGCTTTTTATGCTACAATACTTTTCGTAAGGCGGCGCAGATTTTCCTGCACGCACAATTGCTCCAAAACCACATTTGAAAGAAGGTATTCTCTTGCGGCGTGTAGTTTCTTTGCTGCTGGTTCTAGCCCTGGCAACGGGCCTGTTCACTGCCTGCGGCTCTTCCGCTTCCTCGGAAGCGGCCCCCACCGCTACCCCGGAACCGACGGCGACTCCGGAACCGACCCCGGTTCCCCTGAACCCCAACCCGCTCACCGGCCTGGAAAAGGCGGCCGACTATCCCAACGGCAAGCGCCCGGTTGCGGTGATGGTGAACAACATCAAGTCCAGTTCCGGCAACGATGCCTTCCCTCAGTGGGGCATTGGCGATGCCGACCTGCTGTATGAAATCGTCACCGAGGGCGGCATTACCCGCCTGATGGCGGTGTTCTCCGATTACACCAAGATGCCCACCGTTGGCCCCGTGCGCTCCGCCCGCGACCAGCACGTGCAGCTGATGATGCCCTATCAGGCTCTGTATGTGCACGAGGGCGCCAGCATTTTTGCCGCCCGCCTGATGCGGGAGCCTGTGGCCAAATACGGCCTGTACAGCTACGACCCCAACGATTACAGCACCTACGATTATACCGCCACCGACCTGTACAACGCAGGCCCCTTCGGCACGGTGGTAAAGTGGGACCAGCAGCGCATGGCCAGCCGCAGCCAGGAGATGTGCGCCTACACCAGCGGCGAGCTGGTGGCCAACGCGGTGGCCAAGGGCGCAGACGACAACTTTGAGCCTTCCCCCATCTTCAACTTTGTGCGGTACGATGAGCCTGCCCGGGAACTGACCGGGAACGCCGCCAATGAGATGCATTTCCAGTACTCCAGCAGCTATTATTCCGGCTTCAGCTACGACGCCGCCAGCGGCACCTATCTGAAAACCAACACCAAGGGCGGCCCCCACATCGACGGCAACACCGGCAAGCAGCTGAGCTTTACCAACGTTCTGCTGCTGTTTGCGGACATCAAGCCGTACAGCCAGCTGGGCTACGATGCCGGTATGCTCACCCACGTGGAATACAGCTGGGGCGGCGTTGGCTACTACTTCTGCGGCGGCAAGATGGAACCCATCCGCTGGCTGAAGGGCCTGCCCACCGATCCCCTGCGCATTGTGGACAATCAGGGCAACGAGATCGACGTGGAGATCAACTGCGGCAAAACCTACATCGGCTTCTCCGATTATGGAATGTACGATTACTGCACCGTGGATGGCCGCAGCATGAACGCTGAAATTGAAGAGGCCCCCACCGTGGACGAAAATCTGAGCAGCGACAATCAGGAAGCTGCCGATTGATTTTTGCTCTGTATGGAGCTGAACAGCCCCGTTTTTCCCTGGCCGATCGTTCCGTACACTTTCTAAAAATGAAACAACGCACAAACAGGGTGTCGGAATCCAGATTCCGGCACCCTGTTTTCGTTTTTTCGAGATTATGTTTTTGGTTGGTTACAAATAGCACTCCAACTCCGGCTGCCCGGCCAAACCCTGCCGCATGGCTTCCAGGAAATCATCCATCAGGGGCTTTCGGATTTGCCCCAGCAGCGCGTAAATAATTCGGTCCGGCGGGCCCTGCTCCAGCTTGCATCGCTGAATGCCCTGCCCCTGCGGCAGGCGGCGCGCCACCGAGGCCGGAACCACCGCCCAGGCCCCTTCGTCCAGCAGCAGATCCTCCATCCAGGCCATCTGATCCAGCAGCACCGTGGCCTGCACATCCGGCCCGAACCAGTAGTCATGCCATTGGTCGCACTCTGGATACCAGGGCATCCGCACCTCCCGCACCGGATCCAGTGCCGACGGCAGCATGGTCCCCGCCGGGGCCGGGCCGTTCATCACCAGCACCATTGGCTCCCGGAACACCGGCAGGCTTTCCACCCGGGGATGGTACATCCGGTCCGAGATGATGGCCAGATCCACCAGACCAAGCCCCACATCGTCGTACCCAATGCGGGAGGTGCAAGTGTGGTATCGCACCCGGGCGTCCGGCCGAAGCTGCAAAAAGCGCCGAAGCACCGGGCCAAGCAGGTAGGTGCTCACGCTGACAATGGACTCCAGCCGCAGTGTGACGGAGCCATTGAGTTTTTTCAGGTCCTTGGCCTCCTGCCAGATGGCCAGCCATTTTTCCGCCACCGGAACAAAGGCCCGCCCCTGCGCGGTCAGCTCCACACTGCGGCGGCCCCGGCCCCGCTGCAGCAGCGGGTACCCCAATTCCTCTTCCAGCACGCCCAGCCGCCGGCTGAGGGCCGGCTGTGTGATGAACAGCTGCTGTGCCGCGCCGGACACAGTGCCGCACCGCACCACCGCCAAAAAGGCTTCCAGCTCTGATTGTGTCATCCTTGGCTTCTCCTTTCTGTTTTTTCGATTCAGCGTCAAAGCCCGGCGGCCGCGCCGTGCCGGGCTTGTTTTTACTTCAAAATTATAAGTTTTGCTTATATAATAGCAAGAAAATTCGCATTTTACAAATATATTCTTCTATGGTACCCTTGGTTCGTGGCCATTCCGCACCGGTTTTTCTTCCCGCGGCGGCGTGGCAAAATTCCACAGAAGAGGATGTCGAACTCCATGACTCAAACGCAAAATCTCACATCCGGCCCCATTGCGCGGCAGCTGGTCACGCTGGCCCTTCCGCTGCTGATCGGCAACATTCTTCAGCAGTTCTACAACACCATCGACAGCTTCATCGTTGGCCGGTACGTGGGCCTGGACGCCTTTGCCGCCATTGGCATTGCGGGCACGGTGATGAACCTGTTCGTGTTCGTGCTCAGCGGCTTCTGCGCCGGCATCTCCATCATTCTGGCCCAGTTCTTCGGCCGGGACGACTTCGCCGGTTTCCGTCAGGAGGTCTGGCTGGCCACGGCTCTGGGGGTGGGCGGCACCGCCGTCATCAGCCTGATCGGCTTTGCGGCCATGTCGCCGCTGCTTCGCCTGATCCAGACCCCGGCCGACCTGCGTGTGCTCGTTGCGGGCTATCTGCGCATCATCTTTCTGGGGCTTGTCACCACCTATCTTTACAACCTGTGCGCCTCTGCTCTGCGCTCGGCCGGCAATTCTGCTGCGGCTCTGGCGGCTCTGGCCGTGGCCATGGCGGCCAACCTGGTGCTGGATCTGCTGTTTGTGGTTCGTTTCGGCATGGGCGTTGAAGGGGCGGCTCTGGCCACCGTGCTGGCCCAGCTGCTCTCGGTCATTCTCTGCGTGATTTACTGGAAAACCCGCTTCCCCCACCTGATGTGCGGCCCGGCCGACCTGAAATACGACCACCAGCTGGCGGCCCAGTCGGCCAACTACGGGCTGGTGTCGGCCCTGCATCAATCCAGCCTGTACATCGGCAAGCTGCTGGTTCAGGGCGCGGTGAACAGCATGGGCACCCAGGTGATTGCGGCCTATACCGCCACCACCCGCATTGAGGGCTTCGCCAATTCCTTCGGCGACAGCGGCTCTGCGGCGCTCTCCATTTTTGTGGCCCAAAACGAGGGCGCCGGCAAGCGTGAGCGCACCCAGCAGGGCTTCCGCACCGGCTTTGGCCTGATGATGGGGCTGGTGCTCACCATTTCCGTCATCATGGCCCTACTTGCCGCCCCCTGCAGCGCCCTGCTCATCGGCTCCGGGCAGGAGGCCTCGGTGGCCAGCGCCGTTGGCTATCTGCGGCTCATCTCGGTGTTCTACTTCCTGTGCTTTACCGGCAATGTGTTTGTGGGTTATTACCGCGGCCGCGGCATGGTTCAGGTGCCGGTCATCGGCACCTGCCTGCACATCACGGTGCGGGTCATCCTCTCGTACCTGCTGGCCGGCCGCATGGGCCTGCGCGCCGTTGCGCTGGCCACCGGCATTGGCTGGATGTTCGTTGTGCTGTACCACTCGTCGGTGTATCGCCGCCTGCGCAAGCAGGACGCTGCGGCACAGTAACTTTTCTTTTCTCACACAGCCAAAAAGGGCAGGATGCGCAAAACATCCTGCCCTTTTTGCTTTTTATGCCTCATCGCGGCCCATCGGGTCAATTCACCGAAAAGCAGCGCAGTTTGCTCGCTTGTGCGGCTTTTCCAGGCAGGCGCCAATGGCCATACCCACCAGCATTCCCAGCGAAAGGCCCAGCCCCAGATTCTCCATTCCGCCAAATGTGGTGGCCATCGTCACACCCAGGCACATTCCAAGGCACATGCCCTCCGTGCTGTAATCCTGCCGGGGTTCCTCCCGGTTCTGCTGTTTGCTGTGGCGAACGCACAGCACCACCACGGCTACGCCCGCCAGCACCCAGGGGAATGCCGCACGCACAAAGTCCAGAATCGCGTTCATTTCAATCCATCACCTCTCGTTCGGTGGGTTCGGCTGCAAGCTCCGCTGTGTTGGCCCGGACCCACCCATCCAGAACCTGCATCTGCTCCTCCGTATGGAACCAGTGCTCGCCGTTCTCCATCACGGTGAGGGCCGCACCGGTGCGCCGGGCAAAGGCTTCCACCGTTTCGCGGGGCATGAGGGCGTCCCCGCTGCCGTACAAAATCGCCGTGGGCACCCGCCACTGAATCGGGTGCTGTCGCACATCCTGCAGATACCGCCAAGACAGGGTCTCGCCAAATTCCGTTTTGATCTCGCCCCGCTGCCGCAGTTCCGGTTCGGTGACGCCTGCCCCGGCCATCATCGCTTCGATCAGCTGCTCCATATCCACCACGGGGGAGATGAACAGCGCCCGGTCCACCTGGGGTTCATCCAGCGCCTGCATGGCAAAAAACGCCCCAATGCTGTTGGCGATCAGCAGAAGTTTTGTGCCCTCCCGCCGGGCTGCTTCAAAATAGGGCAGGAATTCCTCCCGGGCCTCCCAGGGGGTCTGCGCCCGGTAATCGAACCCGGTCACGCGCCAACCCGGAAGCAAGGCCCGGTAATGTTCTGCCTCCCGGGCGTTTCCGCCCTTGCCGTGCAGGTAAATCGCCTGCCACTGTACCTGCTGCATCGTTATTCACCTCACTGTTCGATATACGAAGTTTCTTTCTGTATAAGCGTTATAGCACCGACTTGCATCCAAATTGCAAAAAGCAGCGGTGTTTTTCCGCAAAATGAGAAACGCCGCTGCTTTAGAATCATTTTCAGGGTTCAGAGGCCGGTCACATCTGCACGCCGGCCTTGCACAGTTCCACAAACTGCTTTGCCACGCGGGGGCTGCGGCCGCCGCTGCGGATGGCGAAGGCCTCGGCCTTCATCATCAGCCGGTCCGCCGGCATCTGCAGGCCGTACTGGGCCGCCAGGTCCAGCACGATCTGCTCGAAGCGCTCCTTGTCCGGCCGGCTGTAAGTGACCGTCAGGCCGAACCGGGCCGACAGGCTCATCAGCTCCTGCATGGTGTCGCCGTGGTGGATGTCGTCCCCTTCCCGGTCGCTCATGGTCTCTTTGATGAGATGACGGCGGTTGGAGGTGGCGTACACCACCAGATTCTGGCTGCGGCCGCCCACGCTGCCCTCCAGAATGGCCTTCAGTGCCGCAAAGTTGTCGTCGTTGGCGGTAAAGGACAGGTCATCAATAAACAGAATGAACTTCAGGGGGTTCGCCGCCAGGCTGTCCATCAGCTCGGGCAGCTGATACAGCTGGTTCTTCTTGATCTCCACCAGACGCAGGCCCTCACCCGCAAACTCATTGGCAATGGCCTTGATGGAGCTGGACTTGCCGGTGCCCGCATCGCCGTACAGCAGCACGTTGTTCGCGGGCTGCCCGGCCAGCAGGGCCTTTGTGTTGGCGATGACCTTTTCCCGCTCCCGCTCGTAGCCGGGCAGCTGGTCCAGCCGCTGGGGGTCGGGGTATTTCACGGGGGCCAGATGGCCATCTTCCAGCGTAAACACATGGTACCGTGCAAAAATTCCGTATCCCTTGTGGCTCACGTCGTTCATACGCTGGCGGTAGGCCGCGGCAAAATCCAAAGTGCTGGTCTCCCACTGGGGAAGGCACTGGGTCACACCGGGCAGCCCGGCCAGCATCTCTTCGCTGGTCACCCGGGCCGCCTGGGCCAGAAACTCCAGCTCCAGCTCCAGGCTGCGCTTCAGCTGCGGGCCAACGCCTGCCGCCGTGCAGCTTTTCACCACATACAGGTTCTCATCCTCCAGAACGGCTTCCAGCAGGTAATCGCTCCAGTTTTCCGTGTGGGCAAACAGGGCCGCGCAGAACGCCCCATAGCGGCTCACCCGCTCGGTGCGGCGCTCGTCGCTGCCGCGCAGCATCTCCATAAAAGCCGCGACCACCGGGTCCTTCAGCAGGCCGCGAAATACCACAAGCCCCTCCATGCGAAGGGCAATTTCATGTTGTTCCATTGTGTCTCCGTCCAATCTTATCCGTTCCGCTGTTGCCCCGTTCCGCCTGCCGCGGCGGAGCATCCGGCGAAAAAGGGGATATTTCGTTTAGTATACTCTCCTCTTGCGGCCACTTCAAGCAAAATCGGCCGCGCTTTAGGGCTGCCGCGTTTTTCTCGAAAATATTTTTAAAGCATTCCCAAATACTTCAAAGCTGTGCTTGACAAAAGCGGATTTTTCCCGGTATAATAATTTCCATTCAAATGCGTTAGAAACGGGGCCCGGCTGCGGCCCCGCCCGGATGCAGAGAGCCGTCGTCTGGTGCAAGGCGGTTCCGGGTGCCGCAGCAAATCTCCCCGCAAGCAGCGTCCTGAACCGCTTTTGCTTAGTAAGGATCGCCGGCCGGCTGCCGTTACCCTGCCAGCGGATGGTTCTGTCCGCACTGAGTGGCTGCCTTTTTCAGCAGCAATCAAGAGTGGTACCGCGGAGTGACCGAATTACGAACGTTCAAGGCCCTCCGTCTCTTGCATGGTAAGAGACGGGGGCCTTTTTGTATGCCCCCGCACAAACAGGTCATTGAAACGAGGAAAAGGAGAACTGCTCACCATGGTCACTTTGGACAAAATCTATCACGCCGCCTTTGTTCTGAAAGACGTTGCCCGCAAAACCGACCTGATCGCCGCCCCCAACCTGTCTGCCGACAGCAACATCTACCTGAAAACCGAAAACCTTCAGGTGACCGGCAGCTTCAAAGTGCGCGGCGCTTACTACAAGATCAGCCAGCTGACCGAAGAGGAAAAGGCCCGCGGCATCATCGCCTGCAGCGCCGGCAACCATGCCCAGGGCGTGGCCCTGGCCGCCACCCAGAACGGCATCAAGAGCGTGGTCTGCATGCCGGACGGCGCCCCCATCAGCAAGGTGGAGGCCACCAAGCGCCTGGGCGCGGAGGTGTGCCTGGTGCCCGGCGCTTACGACGATGCCTACGCCAAGGCCTGCGAACTGCAGCAGGAAACCGGCGCCACCTTCATCCACCCCTTTGACGACGACATGGTGATCGCCGGTCAGGGCACCATCGGCCTGGAAATTCTGGACCAGCTGGAAAACGTGGATGCCGTGATCGTGCCCATCGGCGGTGGCGGCCTCATCAGCGGCGTGGCCTTTGCCATCAAGAGCCTGCGCCCGGAGGTGAAGGTGTACGGTGTGCAGGCCGCCGGTGCCCCCAGCATGTTCAACAGCGTGCACGACCATGTGCAGGAGACCCTGCCCGCGGTTTCCACCTTTGCCGACGGCATTGCCGTTAAGCGCCCCGGCGACACCACCTTTGCCATGGTGGAGCAGTATGTGGACGAGATCGTCACCGTGAGCGAGGACGAGATCGCTGCCGCCATTCTGGCCCTGATCGAGAAGCAGAAGCTCATCGCTGAGGGTGCCGGTGCAGTGAGCGTGGCCGCCGCCATGTTCGGCAAACTGCCCATCCAGGGCAAAAACGCGGTGTGCCTGGTTTCCGGCGGCAACATCGACGTGAACATCCTAAACCGTGTCATCACCCGCGGCCTGGTGATGAGCGGCCGCAACACCAACCTGATGATCGCCCTGGAGGACAAGCCCGGCCAGCTGCAGGGTGTCTCCGAGATCATCTCCCGCTGCGGTGCCAACGTGGTCAGCGTCCATCACGACCGGGCCGACACTTCCATGACCATCACCAGCTGCTTCCTGAAGCTGGGGCTGGAAACCCGCGACCATACCCAGATCGAAGAGATCCGCAAGGCGCTCACCGAGGCCGGGTTCCATCTGGTCAGCGAGCGGGCCTGAGTGCCGCACAGTTTCCCCCTGTAACAACAACATCCGCCCTGCGCCCGAAGAAGTTCTTCGCCGCACCGAGCGGATGTTTTCTTTTTAGGGAATCGCTGCGTAATCGTCGTACAGCACCGTCAGGCGGTAGGCTTCCTTGGCAAGGTCCGCGTGCATATGGCCGCAGTACCACTGCTTCAGGCCCTTGACCCGCCGATACACCTCGTCCAGGTAGCCGCTGACCGGATCGTTCTCCCGGAAGCTGTACCGCCCAAAATAGATGGGAATCAAAACGCGGGGCAGCGTGTGGGTGAGAATGTAATCCACCTGATTGCCATGGGCCTCCAGCGTTTGCAGCCCATGCTCCATCTCCTGGGGCGACAACAGCTCCTCCGGCCACCAGGAATATCCCTCGAGCCGGTATTTCCGGTCGATGGAGCTGGCCCCGCCCATGGTCCAGAAGGTCTTTCCCGCAATGGTGTAGTACTCGCCCCGCCGCAGGTGGATCACGTTGGGGGCATCCGGCAGGCGGTTGATCCTGCCCCCGTTCCACGCCTCCACCGGCTGTGCATTCCAGAAGGCGTGGTTGTCGTGGTTGCCGTCCACAAACAAGATCTGATAGGGCTTTTGCGCCATCCAATCGACCCATTTCGCATAGGCGCGGCGGTTCTGCACAGCCTGGCGGCGGGCAAAGGGCAGGTCAAAGGGGATTTGCTCCTCCTCCAGTACATCCGTCGGCAAAAACGGGAAGCCGAAATCGCCGCAGATCACCACATAGTCCTCTTTGGTGAGCATCGGCTCGGCCGGAAATTTCCGGGGCGTGAGCTTTCCAATCTCAACCGGGCCGTGAAGGTCACCGAATACATAAAACGCCATACCGCTCTCTCCTTTCAAGCCGAATGGTTTCTCTTCGCCCTGCTTTCCTGTTTCTGCAATGTTCTCGCTTCGCTCGCGTTAACATCGGCCCACTTCAAACGGCCCCGTTCTTGACGGTCCGCTTCCGTTCGGGGTATGCTAATTATACCACAAACCGCTTTTTACCCAACCACATCAAGGAGATGTTTATGGATACCGCCCTGCTCTCTCAAAGCGCCCTGTTCCGCGGGGCAAACCCGGATGAAATCGAGGCCATGCTGGGCTGCCTGGCCGCTCAGACGCGCCGCTACGGCAAGGGCGCGCTGATTTACGGGGCGGGCCAGACCGTCACCGCCCTGGGGCTGGTGCTGCACGGCAGCGTCCTGATTCAAAGCGAGGACGCCTGGGGCCGGGCCACGGTGATGGACAGCCTTGGCCCCGGGCAGATTTTTGCGGAAACCTACGCCTGCACTCCCGGCGAGCCGCTGATGGTAAACGTGCTGGCCGCCGAACCCTGTGAGGTTCTGTTTCTGCAGGTCTCCCGCATTTTGGAATCCGAGGAGGACGGCTGCCCGCACCAGCACCGCCTGGTGCAGAACCTTCTGGCCCTGTTTGCCCAGAAAAACCTGACGCTCTCCCGAAAGATCTTTCACACCAGCGCAAAAACCATCCGGGAGCGGCTGCTTTCCTACCTCTCCGATCAGGCCATCCGCGCCCAAAGCCGCAGCTTCTCCATCCCCTTTGACCGCCAGCAGCTGGCGGACTACCTGAATGTGGACCGAAGCGCGCTCTCCAACGAACTGAGCAAAATGCAGCGGGAGGGGCTGATTCAGGTGCACCGCAGCCAGTTTGTGCTGTGCGCCGAAAGCCTGCCGGATTGACCGAATTTTGGGCCGGGCGGGTTCTTTCCGACCGTTTTTGCAGATTTTTTCAAAAATCTCTTGACTTGGAGCCAACTCCAAGTGCTATACTGTGGCTGTTCGCACAAAGGAGGCACAGAGCATGACCATCAAAGAAGTGGCCGAGCGCTACCACATCTCGCAGGATACCTTGCGCTATTATGAACGGATGAAGATGATCCCGCCGGTGCACCGCACGCCGGGCAGCATCCGCGATTATCAGGCCGAGGACCTGCGCTGGGTGGAGCTTGCCATCTGCATGCGCAGCGCCGGACTGCCCATTGAGGTGATGATCGACTATCTGCGCCTGTTTCAGGATGGGGACGCCACCATTCCCGCCAGACTGGAGCTGCTGAACGAACAAATGGACGTTCTGCGCACCCAGAAGACCCAGCTGGAGGCCACCATGGAGCGGCTTGCCTACAAAATTCAGCACTACCAAGACGCACTGAAAACCGGCCGGCTGGTGTGGGACAAACCGGTCCCTTCTGATTCAAATTCAAATCCAACTGAATGAAACGAGGTTTTTACAATGGCAAAGCTAATTGTATTTTATTCCCGCGCCGGTGAAAATTATTTTGGCGGCAAATACCGCACCGTTCCGGTGGGCAACACCGAAAAAGTGGCCCGCCTGCTGGCTGAAAAGACCGGCGCTGACCTGCTGCGGCTGGAGCAGGTCGTCCCCTATTCCGATGACTATCGAACCTGTGTGGCCCAGGCCGCGCAGGACCTGAAGAGTAAGGCCCGCCCTGCCCTGCGGAACCTGCCCGAGACGCTGGCCCAGTACGACGAAATTTATTTGGGCTACCCCAACTATTGTGGAACCATGCCCATGGCCGTTTACACCTTCCTGGAGCGGTATGACTTCACTGGCAAGGTCATTCACCCCTTCTGCACCCACGAGGGCAGCGGTCTCTCCCGCACTGAGCAGGACATTCAGGCAGCGGCCCCCGGTGCCGTGGTAAAGCCGGGCCTGGCCATCCGCGGCAGCGAGGCCGACCAGGCTGCGGCGAAGCTGGAGGCATGGATCTGAAGAAAAAGGAACCGTTTACCGCCCGATGGATCAGGGCGGCCCCACCGACACTCGCGAAGCCTACTTCAAGGAGGCCAGCGAGGAGATGATCCGCGCCCGCACCCTGTGTGCCAAGGCCAACGCCGTGCTGCCGGATGACCCCAGCTATATGACCTATCTGGAAGAGCTGTTCACCCGTGACCTTTCCGCCGAGGGCCTGCGCAAGGCGTTTGAGAAGGTCGGGGGCTACCTGACCGGCAAGGTGGCGGTCAAGCTGCACACCGGCGAGCAGCACGGTCCCAACATCATCCCCCGCCCCTGGGTGCAGTCGCTGATTGAAAACGACCTGCCCGACGCCCACATTGTGGAAACCAACACCTATTATGAGGGCGACCGCTACACCACCGAGCAGCACCGCGAAACCCTCAAGGTGAACGGCTGGACCTTCTGCCCGGTGGACATCATGGACGAGGATGGCACCGTGATGCTGCCGGTCAAGGGCGGCAAGTGGTTCACCGAGATGTCCATGGGCAAAAACATCACGAACTACGATTCCATGCTGGTGCTCACCCACTTCAAGGGCCACACCATGGGCGGCTTCGGCGGCTCCAACAAGAACATCGGCAAATGAAACGAATGTTCGCGGCCGCTTTGACCGTTGTGCTGGCGTTCAGTGTGGCCGCCTGCGGGCAAAGCGCCGCTGTATCTGAGAGTGGTTCGGCATCGGCTCCGGAAAGCACGGCCGCCAGCAGTGCGGCAAGTGCGGCCGCAAGCACCCCCACTGCATCGCCGACTGCGGCACCCACTGCCACCCCGGCCCCGACGCCGGAGCCGATGGCCGCCCCAACCGCCACCGCGGCACCTACCCCGGTCCCCACGGAGGCCCCCACGCCGGAACCGCCCCAGCAGGCCGAGCCGGAAGCCGCGGCACCGGCCGCCGAGGGTGGACATGGCTACTGGACCGTTTATGGCGACGGCGATGCCTTTGACGCCATCAATGCACTGCGCGCCTCTTTGGGCCTGGGGGCGCTTGAATGGGACGGTGAGCTTGGCGACGTTGCCGCCCTTCGCTGCCGGCAGATCATGGATGACTTCTCCCACAATGGCATGACGACCCCCGAAATTATCGCAATGGGTTACCCTGACGCGGCCTCCGTCGTGGCGGCCTGGCAGGGAAGCGACGCCCACTATGCACAGATGACCTACGAGGACTACACGCGCGGCGCCGTTGTTCATACGTACGGTGGCGATGGCTGCCACTATTGGGTCGGGACGTTCGGGTAACGGCTTACGCCCTGTGCAAACCAATCATTTTACAAAAAAGATCCGGCGCATGGTTCTTCTCCAAACCACGCGCCGGATCTCTTTATTCCAAGTCTTATTTCAAATCATTTCAAATTGCGCCCATTACGCCAGAATTATAAAATCAAAATTCTGCCTGGTCAAGCCGTAAGTTCACGCCTGCGGCTCGCGGAACGCCTCCGGGAACATCTGCTCCAGCGCGTCGCTGAGCACCCCGTTCACCTGCAGTTCCACATGGCAGTGGCTGCCGGTGGAATAGCCGCTGCTGCCCACGGCGGCAATGGCCTGCCCCTGCTCCACCTGCTGGCCCGGCTCCACATACAGCTCTTTGCAGTGGGCATACAGGGTGGTGGCCGTGCCGTGGTTCAGCACCACATAATACCCATAGGCGGCGTTGGGGTCGTACTCCGCCGTCACCACCGTGCCGCCCTGCATGGCCAGAATGTCCGCCCCTTCTTCGGCGGCAATGTCCGTGCCCCGGTGGCCGTCCCCCATTCGGCGGCTCACATAGGTGTAGTCCGGCACCGGCCAGATGTAGCCCTCTTCCTCTTCCGGCTGGGCCTGCACGGGTGCGGCACTCTCCGCCTGGGCCGTCTGGAACAACACTGGCGCCGAGGCGGCCTGTACCTGCCCGGCAGCGCCGCACCCCACCAGAAGGGCCATTGCCCCGCACACAAGGCAGGCTGCGGCCCGGCGGCGGGGCGTGCGGCCCGCCGTGCGCAGGGCGGCAAGCCGGTGCGCCAGTTGGCGGCCGCTGTGCGAAAGGCCGCTGCCCTGCGATACCGCCCCCGCCAGCTGAACCAGCGTTGCGCCGTACTGCCGCCGCTCATCGCCGGTCATGCTCCGGGCCACGCGCCGGTCGCAGTCCAGCTCGCACAGGGCGTCCATCCAGAAGCAGGCCGCCCAGGCCAGCGGGCTGTACCAGTGCAGCAGCGCCGCGGCCAGCGCAAAGGCCTTGTACCACAGGTGCCCCGCCCGCACGTGCCACAGCTCATGGCTCAGGCTGTGGCGCAACTGCATGGGGGTCAGCGCCTGCTCCGGCAGGTACACGCAGGGGGCCAGCAGCCCGCAGGCAAAGGGGCTGGTCAGCCCGGGCAGCCGATACAGCGCCGCACGCACGCTTTCAAGCTCGGGCGGCAACGTCTCCTCGGCCGGGCGGCGAAGGCGGGCAAGCCGAAATCGGAACCACAGCCAGCGCCCGGCAAAGGCCGCCGCCAAAAGGCCCACGCCCGCCAGCCACAGGCGGGGCAGCAGCCAGGTCCACACCGGCGCCTGGGCCAGCGGAACCGCCGTGCCCGCCCACACCCGGCCAGCGCCGCCGATGGCAGCCGCCGCCCCGGAAGCCTGCACCCGTGCCGGAAGCAGGCCCTTCAGGGGGAACAGATAAAACGCCATTGCCCCCGCCAGCAGCCTGGGCGGCAGCGAACCGCCGCCCAGCCTGCGGGCCGCCCGGCTGCACAGCCAGAGCACCAACACGGCACACCCGCCGGTTACCCCCAGCGGAAGGATCATCTGCCAAAACAAGACATTCATTTCCATTCTCCTTCCAAAAGCTTTTTCAGTTCCCGTTTGTCCTCTTCCGTCAGGCCGCCCCGGGTCAGGCAGGCCACCATGCGGCCCACGCTGCCTCCGTACAGGTCATCCACCAGGATCTGCGCCTCGCTGCGAGCGTACTCCTCCTGGCTGACGCAGGGCGTAAAGTACCGAACACGGCCCTTTTTCTCGCTGACCAGCATTCCCTTTTCCTGCAATCGGGCCAGAAAGGTCAGCACCGTGGGCTGTTTCCACTCGGCCTCCGGCAGGCGATCCAGCACGTCCTGGCTGGTAACGGCCCCGCCCTTCTGCCAAATGGCCTGCATGATTTTGTATTCTGCACCGGATAATTTCATTGCTTGCTCCTTCCGGGCGGCTGCCCTTAGTTTTTTGTTTTCGGGTGTGCCCTTGTTTCCAAGGGTTCGGCCCTGTTTTTTGGGGTTGTCCCCATTACAAAGGGTTCGGCCCCGTCGTTTTACGTCTTGTCTAACTTTAGGATAATGCTTTTTAGAGCGGCTGTCAAGAACTTTTTACAAGTTGTCTAATTTCCATGAGAGTGAGAGGGGTGGCATCTTCTGTTTGCGGTTGGGGTATGGCGGTGATGAACGCAGCGGTCGTTTGCCTTTTCCTTCACAATTAGGTTGCAGCAATGATTCGCGCCCCACCTCATCCGGCCCTGCGGGCCACCTTCCCCTCGAGGGGAAGGCTTTTCTCGGCCGCCGCTTTGCTCCCCCGCCCCAATCTCCCTTTCCTCAAAAAGCTCAAAATTATTCACAATTTCTCATTTTCTGCCAGGCCGTACAGGATGTTTGTATAAAACGCTCATATTTTTTTGCTGGTTCTTGGTGATATAATAAATATATCTTGAAAAAATTGCGGATTTGAATCAGAAAAGAGGACTCCCATGCAAACCTCCCATTCCCACCCTCTGCCCCATGTGGGCCTGCGCATCGTAAAAACGTTGGTTTCCTGCCTGGCCGTGGCACTGGTTTACCAGTATCTGCTGGGCGGCCGCAACCCGTGCTTCGCCTGCATCGGCGCGGTGTACGGCATGGGCAATCAGTTTCAGGAGGGGTTCCGCAACGGATTCAACCGCTTTGTGGGCACGCTGCTGGGCGGCCTGATGGTCATTCCCTTCTATTGGCTGTATTATCACCAGCCGCTGGGCATTCCCCAGAGCGTCTACCTCATCGTAGGGCTGTTCTGCGTGATTTACATCAATCTGGTGTTCGGCGCAAACAACGCCATCCAGCCGGGCACTGTGGTGTATTTCGTGGTCATGTTCACCCAGCCCACCGAAAACTATGTGTCCTACACGCTGGCACGCATCATTGACACCGGCGTGGGCGTGGTGTTCAGCCTGGTGATCTCGATGCTGCACCCCTCCGAGCTGGACAAGCGCCTGGGCATGGACCTGGAGCACACCCTACCCCTGTGGCTGCGCAGCAACCAGCGCCAGCCTCCGAAGGATGAGGCCAACTGACCATTTCACAAACACAAAAAAGGCAGACAGGTGATATGCTCACGCGAGCATCGCCTGTCTGCCTTTTCGTATGTATTTTTATCGTGCCGCTGCGGCGGAAGCAGCCGGCTGCCGGGCTGCCACACCCCGGGGCAGCAGAATCCGCCCGGCCAGCGGCAGCACCCGAGCGCTCAGCTCCTGCCGTGGGGCGCACTCGCCGTCCACCGTAGCCACAATGGGCTGCCCGTCCAGGCAATTCAGCCGCACCTGGCGGGCCTGCCGGTACAAGATCACGTCCGCCAACTCCGGCACGACCTGGCCGTTTTTCAGGTGCGCCCCTGTTTTATACAGGCTCACCACCCTGGCAATGCGCAGGCGGCTCACCTTGCGCACCACGATCACGTCCAGCAGGCCGTCCTGCAGGCTGGCCTGCGGCGCGGCGCAGAAGCCGCCCCCGTAGCAGCAGCCGTTGCAGATGGCCACCATCAGGCAGTCCTCTTCCATCTGCTCGTCGTCCATCTGAATGGCCAGCCGGTGCCCCAGCGGGCCGCAGACATTCTGCACGATGGACAGTTTATAGGCCATGCTGCCCCCGCAGAAGGGCAGCCGCCGGAATTTGGGTATGCCGTAGGCCACCTGGGCATCCAGCCCCGCCGCGCAGATGGAGGCGCACAGCCCGGCGCTGGTTTCCATCAGGTCAATGGCCTGTTCGCTGCCATTCAGCTGGGCGTCCAGATTCAAAAACTGCTCTGCCGTGCCGTAGTTGCGAATGAAGTCGTTGCCGCTGCCGCAGGGCACACAGCCCACCGCCGCATTGGCCCAGCCCATCGCGCCGCGCAGCACCTCGTTGAAGGTTCCGTCGCCGCCGCAGGCATACAGGCGCACCGGCTCGCCGCTGCTGGCCCAGTGGCGGGCCAGCTTGGCCCCGTGGCCCGGGTATTCGGTGAGGGCGATCTCATAGTCCACCCCGGCCGCCGCACAGGCTTCCACAATGCGCGGCACCAGCGTCAGGCTGGCGTCCGCCTTGCCGGAAACCGGATTTACAAGAAACACATGGCGCATAGGCGTCTCCTTTTTCTTCGCGGCTGTCATTCCGGACGAAACGGCAGCTGGTTCTTTTTGGCGTAGGCCTCGGCCTCACTGCCGCTGGCCCCGTGCAGTACGGTGCCGCCAGGCCGCTCAAACGCCCCAGGTGCAATGTCGGTCACGGTCTCGGGAATCCAGACGTGCAGCAGCGCAACGCTCTCCGCGCTGGCAAAGGCCTCCGCGCCGATGCGCTCCACCCCGACGTGCAGCACCGCCTTTTCCAGATCCGTGCAGTTCTGGAACGTGCGCTCCGGCAGAACGCGCAGGCTGCCGGGAACCGTGACTTCCTCCAGCGCTCGGCACTCACGGAAGCAGCGCGCGCCCATCCGCCGCAGATGGGGCGGCAGGTGAAGCTCTTCCAGCGCTTCGCAGCCGCTGAAGGCCGCCTCGCCCAGTTCCTCCAATTCCAGCGGCAGGCGCAGATGCTTCAGCGCGGTGCAGCCCGCAGCCGCCGAGGCACCAATGCGCTTCACTCCGCCGGGCACGCTCAGCTTCTGAAGCGAGGAGCAGTCCATCAGCACCCGGTCCGGCAGCTCTTCCAGATAGACGGGCAGGTCCACCTCCCGCAATTTGCGGCACCGCTCAAACTGGCCGGAATGCAGCCGGTAAAGCTGGTTGCTCAGCACAATGCTGCGGACCTCCTGGTTGCCCGCAAACACCGAGCCGAACAGCGGCGTATCAATGGCGGTGTATTCGTCCCCCACCCGCACAATGCTCTGCCGGGCAAGAATGCGGGCGCAGTCCTTTTTCGTAAAGGTCCGGCCGGGCCGCTCTTCTTTTTTGTGCGGCCGCGCCTGCGTGTACCAGTTTTCGTCCACCGTTTCTTCCGGCGGAGTGCAAGTCTCTGCCTTGTCCGGCCCATTCCGGGGTTTCTCCTGCTCCTGGGACAGCAGCATCTCCATCAGCTCCCGCTGGGCAGTTTCTTCCGGGCGCGGGGCAGCGGCCGGTTCCTCCGGGGCTTCTTCCGGCTCCCGCCGGGCGGCGGCCTTCTCTTCGGGCTTTTTCTCGCCGCCCAGCTGGGCCATCATCGCCGCCAGCAGGTCGTCCTGCGGCGATTCTTCCGCAAGCGGCGGCTCTTCTTCCCGCACCGCCGGTTCTTCCGGCTCGGCGGCCGGGGCCACCGGCTTCTGCTCCGGCTCTTCCGGCTGCTCCGGCGGCAATTCTTCCAACGCCTCCGGGGTTTCCTGCGGCCGGGCCTCCCAAAGGCTCATCAGGCTTTGCAGCAGTTCTTCGCGCCCCTGTGCCGGGTCTGCCGAAGCGGTTTCTTCCGGCCGCGCTGCCGGGGCCGCCGTCTCTCCCTCCTGCTGGCGCTCCTTGGCCGTGGCCTGGGCCTGCGGCTGGGGCGTTTCGTTGGGGTGGCTCTCCTCCTGCTGCGGGCATACCGGCATTTTCGGCTCATATCCGGGGCAGAACCCCACCCGCGTTTTATCCGGGAAGGCCGCAACAATCTCCTCGTAGTAGTCCAGCTTCCGGTCCAGCTCGTTCTTCGGGTGAATGCGCACCTTTTCGTTGTTGCTGTTGAAGAACTGGGTCATAAAGCCATCCAGCGCCATGGCCTGGGCCTGGCGGGTGCTCTTGTCCTGCCCGCTCTCCTGAATGTCCTCAAACACCCGCTCGGAAAACTTGCGGATGTCCCCGATCTGCTCCACTTCCACCGCAATAAACTTGACCGGGCCGCGGTGCAGGGCCACGGCGGTGGGCTGCATGGTGCGGCTCATCTCCTGATAGCAGTTCTCGCTGCGCAGAGACGATGCACTCACATAAAACACCACCATACGGCAGTCAATGTCCTGCACCGCTTCCAGCGCGTCGTTTTTCCAGGAGCTTTTGGTTTTGTCCAGATTTTTTTCGTCCAGCCAGATGTTGAACCCGCGCTTCTGAAATTCCAGCACGTCCCGCCAGACCAGGTCACTGTCCGCGCTGCTGTAACTGATAAAAATATAAGGCCGTTCAATATCACAGGGTGCGATCTGCCGAAGCACACCGTTTGCACTCAGTTCTTCCACGCCAACTTCCCCCTCTGCCGTCTTTTGCGGAGCTTTCTTATTCCAAAGCAGTTCTTTATCCTGAAAAGCAAATTTTTTGTTTCTCTTACCAATTTATTATACGAAACCTTCTGTGCTTTTACAAGAAGTACTCCGTATCGCCGTGCCTATTCTCGGCCATACTAAGCAGGAATCTGTTTTGCTGTTTCGACTTTTTCTGTAAGGAGGCCCACCATGCCCGACGTTTTCAAGGTGATCGGCACCAGCCTGCTCTCGCTTGTGGTGCTGTTTTTTCTCTGCCGGCTGAACGGCCAACGGCAGATCAGCCAGATGAGTCTATTCGATTACATCAACAGCATCACCATCGGTTCCATCGCAGCGGAACTGGCCACCGACCTGGAGAACTGGCAGCGCACGCTGACCGCCATGGTGGTGTACGGCGCGGCCATTGCCCTCATTGGCTATCTCACCTGCAAATCGCTGGGGCTGCGTAAGGTTTTGAACGGCACGCCGCTTCTTCTGTTTGAGAACGGGAACCTTTACAAGGCCAACCTTCTGCGGGCCAAGCTGGACGTGAACGAGTTTCTGACCCAGTGCCGGGTGGCCGGTTACCACGACCTGAGCCAGCTGGCCGCCGTTGTGCTGGAGACCAACGGCCAGATGAGCTTTCTGCCCCGGGCCGAGCAGCGCCCTGCCACCCCTCAGGATCTGAACCTGAACCCGCCGCCCGCCAGCCTCTGGGCGGATCTGATTCTGGACGGAAAAATTCTCACCAAAAATCTGGCCGCCGCCGGGCGGGAGGAGCGCTGGCTGCGCCAGCAGCTGAGCCGGTGCGGCATCGGGCAAATCAGCGAGGTGTTTCTGGCCATGTGCGACCAGGCTGGGAATCTTCAGGCCTACCGCAAGCAGGAAGCCCCCGTCAAAAAGGACCTGTTTGAATGAGCCGGCACCGTGGGGCAGCCGGTTCAATCTTCGGGTGCTCTTGTGAAAAAAGTATCGTTTCCAACATTTAAAGTTCTTTTTCTTTTTAAATCATGCGGTTTTATAAAGTTTTTCTTTCTTTTTTCGTGTAAAACATTGCCAATCTTCGAAAATACTCCTATAATGAGAGCGGTTGACAACGTTCGAGGCAATGAGGAATTCATATGAACCTGAAAGAACTGGAATATATCGTAAAAATTGCGGATGAACACAGCCTGACCCGGGCGGCCGAGCGGCTGGGCATTACCTCTTCCGCGCTGAATCAGCAGCTTCTTCGGCTGGAGCGTGAGCTGGGCCTGCCCCTGTTTTTCCGCGCCCGCAGCGGCTGGCAGCCCACCCTGGCCGGGGAAGTTTATCTGGACACCGCCCGCGAAATGCTTCAGATGAAGCAGATCACCTACCACCGCCTGCAGGACATTGCAGACCCCGATCGGGGCAGCCTTTCCATCGGCCTTGACCCGGAGCGGGGCGGGGCGCTGCTGGCGGCCGTGGGGCCGGCGTTCCGGCGTGAATCCCCCCAGATCACCCTCCGCATTCAGGAGCTGGACACCCGCAGCCAGCAACAGGCCATCGCCCAAGGCACGCTGGACTTGGGCTTTGTCGCCCTGGCCCAGAGCCAGCGCACCGACGACCACTATCTGCCCATCCGGCAGGAGGAGCTGCTGCTGGCTCTGCCCGCCGGGCACCCCGCCTGTGCGTTTGCCCGCCCTGAGGAAGGGCTGCATCCGGTTCTGGACCTCAGCCTTCTCCGGCGGGCCGTTTTTGCCCTGCCGCAGCCCGGCAGCTGCCTGCGTGAGTATGTGGACCGTCTGTTCCAGCAGGCCGGATACACCCCGCAGATTCTGCTTGAGAGTGCCGGGGCCGCCTCTGCCCTGGCTTTGACCGCCGCCGGGCTGTGCGTTTCGCTGGTTCCTGGCGGCCTGTGCTGCCCGCCGCCGGACGGTGTGCAGCTGTTCTGTATGCCCGGCCATCCCCAATGGGCTTTGGAGGCCGTCACCCGCAAGGACGCCTACCTGAGTAAGGCTGCCCGCCGATTTTTACAGATGGCAAAGGAGCATTTTGCCTGAACACTCCCCAAGAAAAAGCTGAGGCCGGCTGCAGATTGCAGCCGGCCTCAAACGTTTCTATCTCAATACAGCCCCGCGATGATCTCCACGCACCGGTCAATTCCCACCACGCCGCTGTCCAGCGTCAGGTGGTAGTTCTGGGCACGGCCCCACTTCATGCTGGTGTAGAAGCGGTGGTAGGCGGCGCGGCGCTTGTCCTTATCCCACAGGCGCTCCTCCGGGGACTGTTCCCTCTCTCCGTACACCTTCACAATGCGCTCGGCGCGGAACTTCAGATCCGCATGGATAAACACCTTCAGGCAGTCCGCCTTATCCCGCAGAATATAGTCGGCACAGCGGCCCACAATGACGCAGGGGCCTTTTTCCGCCAGCGCCGTGATCACCTTAAACTGATGCTCCCAGAGTACATCCTCGTTCGTAGGACCAAACATCCGGTTGGAAAACGCCGACGACAGGAAGCTGCCCGGCGCATATTCTCCGGCTTCCTTCACATACTCCGGCGCAAACCCGGTTTCCTTCACCATCTCCTGAATGATCTCGGCATCGTAGCAGGGAATCCCCAGCTTTTCCGCCACCTTTTTGCCGATGGTGCGGCCGCCGCTGCCAAACTCACGGCTGATGGTAATCACTCTGTTTTTCATGCGTTTTTCGCTCCTTCCGCATTCAATTCCCGATAGGTTTTTACAATGATCACGGCCGAAATCACAAAGGTCAAAACATCCGAAACCGGCATGGAATACAGCACACCGTCCAGCCCGAAGAACACTGGCAGCAGCAATGCAAAGCCAACGCCGAACACCACCTCACGGAACATGGACAGCAACGTGGAGGCCAGCGCTTTGCCCACAGCCTGCAGGAAGATGAAGCATGCCTTGTTGACACAGGCCAGAATCATCATGCAGAGGTAGGTGCGGAACGCCTTGATGGCAAACTCAGTGTAGTAGCTGCTCTCGTTGGCGGCACCGAAAATGTCGATGAGCTGCTTCGGAAAGCCCTCAGCCAGCACCAGGGCAACGGCGCCCACCAGCGCCTCGGCCACCAGCAGTTTGGTAAACAGCTGCCGAACCCGCAGTTTTTTCTCGGCGCCCATGTTGTAGCCCACAATGGGAATGCAGCCTGCCGCCATGCCCACCACGATGGAAATGACAATCTGGAAGAACTTCATCACAATGCCCACCACCGCCATGGGGATCTGGGCATACTGTTCCTGCCCGAACACGGCGTCCAGCGCGCCGTACTTGCGAAGCATATTGTTGATGGCCGCCATGGCCGCCACCAGGCTGATCTGCGAGAGGAAGCTGGTGATGCCCAGAATCAGCGTCCGCCGGCAGACGCTTCCCTGCAGGACGAAGTCTCCCTTACTGGGCTCGATGATCTTCATATGAAGCAGGTACCACACCGCGAGAATAGCCGTCACGATCTGGCCGATGACGGTTGCAACCGCCGCGCCCATCATGCCCCACTTGCACGCAAAAATGAAGATGGGGTCCAGAATGATGTTGAGAACCGCGCCCGCCAACGTGGAGACCATGGCAAACCGGGGGTTGCCGTCCGCACGGATGATCGGGTTCATGGCCTGCCCGAACATATAGAACGGGATGCCCAGCGTAATGTAAAAGAAGTATTCCTGCGAGTGGCGGAAGGTTTCCATTGACGGTGCCGCCGAACATGGCGATGATGCGGTCGGCAAAGATGAGGTAAACCGCCGTCAGCACAAGGCTGCCCGCAACGATCAGCACAACCGCGTTGCCCACGCTGCGCTTTGCCTTGCCCAGCTCATTCCGGCCAAGCGCCATGCTGACGAAGGCACAGCAGCCGTCCCCCACCATAACGGCGAGGGCCAGTGCCACAACGGTCAGGGGGAACACCACGGTGTTCGCCGCGTTGCCGTAGGAGCCGAGGTAGCTTGCGTTGGCAATGAAGATCTGGTCCACAATGTTGTAAAGTGCGCCCACCAACAGGGAGATAATGCAGGGAACGGCGTATTTCCGCATGAGCGTTCCGATGTGCTCCGTCCCCAAAAACTGATTTCCGGTATCCATTCCATTCACCTTTCTTTAAAAAAGCAAAAATGCGCAAGCCCGTCAAACCCGGACTTACGCATTTCTGCCACACGATTTGCCTATAAAATTTTCGCTCATGATTCTGCTCTCTCACCCGCTTTCCCCAAAAAAGCGTGCGGCGTTTCTGCAACTGGATTTACGCAGAAACGCCGCACGCTGTACGTATATTATAGCGAATCGGGCCGGAAATTTCAAAGGTTTTTGCAGGATTTTTGCCTTGTGAAGGGCCGATTTTCCCATTTTCCCTACAGCAAAAAATGAGACAGGCGCCCCTTTGCGGGAACATCTGTCTCATTTTTTATCTGGAGCTGTTGGAATGCAGCCCCTTTGCGGTTAATTAAAATATTCGCTCACATCGGCGCGGTCGCTGTACTGCTTGCGCACGCGGACGATTACCGAACCGTCGCTCTGCTCGGTTTCCTCGGTAATCTGATACCGGGTACGGCTCCGGTCCATCGTGGCCTTATAGCGGCTCAGGCGGAGCTGCTGCTCCCGCGTCAAACCGCAATCCTCCTTCTGTGCAAACACCAACGTTTGCAGAATGCAGGCTGCTTTTACACGTTTCATTCATTTCACCTCCCTCAGTTTCCGCCCGGTCAGTACGGATGCCTTTTTCGAGAGATGATCAGTGAACAAACCGCTTGTGCGCGCCAGTCTGCCGCCGACGCTCACTGCACCGGATGCACTCTCATGTTGCCTTGAACATAGTTATGTTTTAGCAGATTTTTAAAATCGTTTCAAAGGATTTTTTCGCAGAAAAGCAAAAAAATCGGCACCTGCCTTTTACAGCAGGTGCCGATTCAGTTACCTTATCATGCGCTTGATTTTGGGTCGCAAGCGGCGTACGTCCGCTTTTTCGCCCTCAAAAAGTCAAGCGATCATGCGGCTTTTGGGGGATTGCTTAGTACATGCCGCCCATGTCGCCGCCCATGCCGCCGGCAGCAGGAGCTGCAGCCGGTTCGGGCTCATCGGCAACCAGGCTCTCCGTGGTCAGCACCATCGCGGCCACGCTGGAAGCGTTCTCCAGAGCGGAACGGGTGACCTTGGTGGGATCCACGATGCCAGCCTCGATCATGTTCTCCACGTACTCCTCATTCTGGGCGTCGAAGCCGAAGTTGGGCTTGTTGGCCGCCAGAATCTTATCGATGATGACGCTGCCCTCCAGGCCGGCGTTCTTGGCGATCTGGCGCAGAGGAGCCTCCAGAGCCTTCAGCACGATGCGGGCACCGGTGCGCTCGTCACCCTCCAGGGTGTCGCACAGAGCCTTCACGGCGGGGATGGCGTTGATGGGTGCAGTACCGCCGCCGGCCACAATGCCTTCCTCAACGGCGGCTTTGGTGGCGTTCAGGGCGTCCTCAATGCGCAGCTTCTTGTCCTTCATCTCAACCTCGGTGGCAGCACCGACCTTGATGACGGCCACACCGCCGGCCAGCTTGGCCAGACGCTCCTGCAGCTTCTCACGGTCAAAATCGCTGGTCGCGGTCTCGATCTGAGCGCGAATCTGAGCCACGCGGTCCGCAATGGCCTTCTTGTCGCCGGCGCCGCCCACGATGGTGGTGGTCTCCTTGGTGACCTTCACCTGACGGGCCTTGCCCAGCATGGCCAGAGTGGCGTCCTTCAGCTCATAGCCCAGGTCGCTGCTGATGACCTGGCCGCCGGTCAGGATGGCGATGTCCTGCAGCATCTCCTTGCGGCGATCGCCGAAGCCGGGGGCCTTGACGGCCACGCAGGTAAAGGTACCGCGCAGACGGTTCACGATCAGGGTGGACAGGGCCTCGCCCTCCACATCCTCGGCCACGATGACCAGCTTCTTGCCGGCCTGCACGATCTGCTCCAGCAGAGGCAGCAGATCCTGGATGACGCTGATCTTCTTATCAGTGATCAGAACCAGAGCGTCGTCGATGACGGCCTCCATCTTCTCGGTATCGGTGGCCATATAGGGGGTGATGTAGCCGCGGTCGAACTGCATGCCTTCCACGATCTCGGAGTAGGTTTCAGCGGTGGTCTTGTTCTCCTCGATGGTGATCACGCCGTCCTTGCTGACCTTCTCCATGGCCTCGGCGATCAGCTTGCCGATCTCAGGGTCACCGGCAGAAACCGTACCGACCCGGGCGATGTCCTTGGAGCCGTTCACAGCCTGGCTGTGGGCCTTGATGGCCTCAACGGCGGTCTTAACGGCCTTCTGCATGCCGCGCTTCACGTCCATGGGGTTGGCACCGGCGGCCACGTTCTTCATGCCCTCGGTCACCAGAGCCTGAGCCAGAACGGTTGCGGTGGTGGTGCCGTCGCCGGCAGCGTCGTTGGTCTTGGTGGCAACCTCGCGCACCAGCTGAGCGCCCATGTTCTCGAAGGCGTCCTTAATCTCGATTTCTTTGGCAATGGTCACACCGTCGTTGGTGATCACGGGGCTGCCGAACTTCTTGCCCAGCACCACGTTGCGGCCCTTGGGACCCAGGGTGATCTTGACGGTATCCGCCAGGGTATCAATGCCATTGCACAGAGCCTTGCGGGCTTCTTCACCATGCAGAATCTGCTTTGCCATAATAATCTCTCCTTATTCTATCCAGCGGCCCGCTGCGGGGCGCTGCGTTCTTGTCGTTGTTTGCCTGAAACGAGGCGCTTACTCCACGATGGCCAGGATGTCGCTCTGACGAACGATGGTGCACTCCTCGCCGTCCACCTTAACTTCCGTGCCGGAGTACTTGCTGGTGAGAACCTTATCGCCAACCTTGACGATCATCTGCACCTCTTTGCCGTCCACCAAGCCGCCGGGGCCCACAGCCAGCACTTCAGCCACCTGGGGCTTCTCCTTGGCGCTGCCCGCCAGGATGATGCCGCTCTTGGTGGTCTCTTCCGCTTCCACCGTCTTAATTACAACGCGATCGGCCAAAGGTCTGATTTTCATGGTTGATAGCCTCCTATTTGAATCTTAAATTGTAAACTTCTTGTTGTTTTAGCACTCCGTATCTTTAAGTGCTAAGTTTATTTTAACCACTTGCCTCGTAAAAATCAAGTATCTAAATTAAAAACTTTTTGTGAACGATGCATGAAGAGCCGTGCGGCGGCATTCTGCGCGAATTTAAATCGTTTAATCGTCCATTTTCGTATATTGCTTTTTGCTGTAATTTTTTGAAACCGGCCGATTTTCTCCTGTTTTTTCGCCCGGCGGCTCGATTTTTTCACGCAGTCCCGGCCGGACGGTGCGCATTTCTTCACGCTTGTGCCAAAAAATCCCCGGCAGAAATTGCTCTGCCGGGGATTTGAAACAGCGGCCCTCGCCCGTTCTTCACAGGCCGGAATACTACTGCCGATGCTTACTTAAAATTCTCACGGGCATACTTCAGCAGCTCTTCCCGGAAATCCGGGTGCGCGATGGAGGCCATGGCCTCTGCGCGCTCCCGCAGGGTTTTGCCGGAGAGCGAGGCAATGCCGTATTCCGTCGCCACATACTGAATCATGGTGCGAGGGGCCGAAATGGTGCTGCCGCCGGGGATCGTGGCCAGAATGTTGGACTTGCGCTGCCCGTCCTTCGTCACGCGGGAAGAATTGATGCAGATGAAGCCCTTGCCGCCCTTGGAGCGGAACGCGCCCTCCAAGAAGTCCATCTGGCCGCCGATGCCGGAAAGCTGGCGGGTGCCTACGCTCTCGGCGTTTTCCTGGCCCATCAGGTCCAGCTGCACGCCGCCGTTGATGCTGATGACGTTGCTCAGCTTGGAAATGCGCTCCACCGAGTGGATGTAGTCCAGATCGCCGGGGTGGAACAGCTGCGGCTCTGCATCCAGCCAATCGTACAGCTCCTGCGAGCCCATGGCCAGGTTCCAGGCGGAAAGGCCGTTGTCCAGCTCCTTGCGGGCGTTGGTCAGCTTGCCGGCCTTGTACATCTCCAGAAACGCATCGCTGATGGTGCCGGTGTGGCAGCCCAGATCCTTCCGGTCCGACTCCGCCAGCATTTTGGCCACCGTATAGGGAACACCGCCCACGCCCAGCGACAGCACCGCGCCGTCCGGAATCTGCTCCACCACCAGCTTGGCAATGGCGATGTCGGTTTCGCTGGGGGCGCGGTAGGTGCGGATGGGCAGCGGCTCGTGCTCCCCTTCCACCACATAGTCCGCCTCGGACAGATGCACCCGGTGAGAGCCTTCCACGCCCTGCAGGCGGGGGTAGCGCTCGTTGATCTCGAAGATCACGATGCGGGCGCTCTCAAAAATGGTGCGCCAGGCATAGTTGGAAATGCCCAGGCCGCAGTAGCCGTTCTCATCCGGCCGGGAAACGGGTACAAACGCCACATCGCAGCGGATGTGGCCATCCCGATACAGATAGGGCAGCGAGCGCAGAATGGTGGGCATGAACTTCACCAGGCCGCGCGTCTGGAGCTTGCGCTCGTAATCACCGATATGCCAGCTGTAATAGGAGAAGCTCTCCTGCTCGGGGTCACTCTCCACTACCTCAATGCGGGGGCGGATCACCAGACCGCCGCGCACCTTCACGTCCTTCACTTCTCCCTTGCGGGCGGCCAGAGCCTTATCCAGCAACTCCGGGAAGCCCGCGCCGAAGCCGTAATCCACCCAATCGCCGGACTGAACGGCGCGCGCGGCCACTTCCGGTGTTACATAATTGATTCGCTGACTCATTGCTTTCAATTTCCTTTCTGATTCGTGGCACAGATCTGCAACGAATAAATCTACGTTTAACTATACCAGATAACGCGCCGCTTGTAAATTCAGCCAGGCGCGGCCTGACACAGAAAAAGCCCCAGACGCACGGCGTGTGCATCTGGGGCTTTACGTATGGAGCTGTCAATGCGATTCGAACGCACGACCTCATCCTTACCAAGGATGTGCTCTACCGACTGAGCTATGACAGCATATGGCGACCCGGATCGGGCTCGAACCGACGACCTCTAGCGTGAC